>KB225197.1_pt5 | contig 10876 bp, 10 predicted proteins | sample 524768 | NCBI WGS metagenome assembly AMQJ01 (sample SAMN00998488, study PRJNA167727) | sediment metagenome | isolation source: subsurface aquifer sediment | place: USA: Rifle, Colorado | collected Aug-2009
TGAGACAACTTTGTCATTTTTTGTCGTTCGTGGTGAGCTTGTCGAACCATGGACATGCCCTTCGACAAGCTCAGGGCGAACGGTGGGCGTGAATGACTTTCCCATCTCTTCTAAGTCCGTCAAGCTCTGCTCAAAGATATGTCCTAAAATATTTACCGATATATCACTCACAAAGTCGTAATCGCTTAGTTTTTGCGCTTCCACATCAAGAGCGGCATCGTCGATGATTAAAACATCAAGCATCTCGTCTTTGGCAAAAAGTCCGCCGTTGTATTTTGGGATGCCCAGCTTTTCGTTGCCGTTGTTTATGGCTTCAAAGTAAAATTTGTAGATGTCGTAAAGTGCGTAAGAGGTAAACTTTTGGGCTTTAAACTCCTCTCTTATCTCTTTGATGGTGTTGTGTCGTAAAAGCCCTCTGTCTTCTGCAAAGAGTATAAAGATTATGCGGTCGCAGAGTTTTTGGGTGGCTCTTAGAAGTGTTGATTTGTCGATAGATTGCCGCGCTTCGCTCGCAATGACGGAGGTGTCTTCCTTCGCAATGACAAGGTTGTTTTTTACTATATTTTCAAAAAGATGAGTTCTAAATATACTAAAATCACGGTAAAGCTCTTTTGAGATTTGTTGTTCAAAGTTTGCTGATTTCTCTTTTAGCTTTAGCGGCAAGCCCTCTTTTATGCTCTCGTAGCTGAGGATAAGATGAAGTTTTTTAAACTCATCGTAGCTTAGGTTAAATAGTGAAAATTTCTCATACGCCGTTTTTTTGTCTATGTAAAACCTAAGCTCGTCAAAGTTTGAGATGATGATGTACTTTGAGCTGGAGTGTGAGTTGTGGTAGTTGAAGGCTTGAGCTTCTATGGCATCTAGGTTTTTGCTTTTTTGGTCTTTTAGCTCTATGATGCCGACAACTTTGCCATCTAGATGTATGACGCCATCGGCTTTTTTACCGTCTGTTTCGTTTTTCTTTTCACGTTCTAGGTTGAAGTTTTGCGGGTTTGTATTGTCCAGCGTATAACCTAAGCACTCTTCAAAGATGTCATGCAAAAAGCCGTCTTGGTACTTCTCTTCTTTGACATCTTTTATAAACTCTAGCTTTGCTAAAAAGTTTTGAAACTTTGCCCATCTTAAGGCTACAACACTCTCATCTTGCGATACGTTTTTTAAAACTGACGGTTGAAATATTGCCAAAGCAAAGCCCCTTTAACTGTTTTTTATATCTGCACCGGTATAAAAATCTGATGCTTATTGTCAAGCTTGTGATATAGAAGTTCGCTGTCTGTGGAGAAAAACGAGTAAATTTTTCTTTTTGTCAGCTTTTTTGTGAAAGGTAAAATCTGCATAAAATCCTCTTTCTTTTTGAGTTTTTTTAGCGGATTTTCTCCCTCTTTTATAACCTTGATGCTCTTTGAAAATATTGTAGATAGGTTGTTGTAGTGCTCGATAACCTGCTCTTTTGCCTCTTGATGCTCGTTTAGGTAGTTGTAGAGCTCTATGTTTAAACTCATCTGTTCTGATATATCAAAAATGGTTGATGAAATTTTTTCCAAATCACGATTGTCGCTTAGAATTATCGAGGCATCTTTTACGCTAGAGAGTTTGCCATCAGAAAGTTTTAGAACGGGAACGTGTGCCTGATAGAGGGTAGCTCTGGTTTCATAATCGTCAAACATCTCATTTGGAACAATAACTAAACCCGCATGAAAAGCTTTTATATCGCCAAAAAATCTCTCTTTTAGTCTAGTGCCGTCATAGTCAATATCTATAATAATATCATCGGATCTGAACTTTTTAATCTTCCAAATAATATCAATATTGCTTGGATTTACTATTTTTATGACTAGAGTGTGTCCAAATCTTTCGTGCGCATAGATCGCTCTTTCTATAAAACCTTCTACGTTGTCGTGTTTTATCAGATCCATATCAAGATAGATGTAGATATTTGAACCAAACGGCTCAGGAAACTGCCCAAGCTCCCTTTTGATCGCTTTATAGACCGATTTAAGCACCGCAGGCTCGCCGATAAGAAGCAGAAGGTCGTTTGGTTGAATCATTCTGCGGCGGTTTGGCATAATGAGTTTTCTGTTTCTGTAAATAGCAACGATGCGCCACTCTTTTTGCTCGATTACCCCGATGTGCTTATAGACAAAAGAGCTTCCAAAAGGGACTAGAACCTCCATTATTTCGCCCTCGCCTATGCCGACATTTTGAGCAATAACGGGAACGTTTGGCAGGTAGTCAAGCATTCTTGAAGAGAGAATCTCTTTTGAGTTGATAAGAACAATGTTTGGGTCTTCGTTTTTTAGGCTCCATTTGTTTAAAACTATAATGCGGAGCTGTTTTTTTATGCTTCTGATATTTTTTATCGTATGTTCTACGTCAGAGGGGTTGTCCATGATTATCATGGCTTGAGCAAACTCCATCTTTAGTAAGTTTGCGAGTTTATACAAGCTTGTTGGATCAAACTCATAAAACTTAAATCTTGATTGGTTTACATCTTTGATTTTTTTAGATTTTGCATGAACTACATAGTATATATTTTCGCTGGTATAGGTATCCATAGCCCTTTGTATGAAATGGTCTGCAGTCTCACCGTCGCTAATAATTAATATCTTTTTCATAGGTTCATCTTCTAATTTTTTTTGTGTATTATAGCATTAAAAAATTTTACGACTATCTTTTAACTGCCTAAAGGCTATTTGTAGGTTTTTTTGTAAGTTTTACGCCCATCTCAACATGGTGGGTGTATGGAAACTGATCAAAGAGTGCCATCTCTTTGATTGTATGCGTATTGGATAAAATAGTCAAGTCTCTAGCCAAAGTCTCAGGGTTGCACGATATGTATATGATGTTCTCGTATCTTGCGGCAAAGTTGCATGTATCCTCATCCATTCCGCTTCTTGGAGGGTCCACAAAGATTGTGTTGATAGTGTAAGAGCCGATATCAATCTCTTTCATTCTGTTGAAGGCTCTTATGCCATCAAGCGCTTGAACAAACTCCTCAACGCTCATACGAACAAACTCTATATTTTGCACGCCGTTTAGCTCCATGTTTGCCTTTGCCGCATTTATGGAGGATTTTGATATCTCGGTTGCCAAAACTTTTCTAAACTCTTTTGCAAAGGGTATAGTGAAATTTCCCGCACCGCAATAGAGTTCAAGCAGGTCGCCATCCGTGTTTGAGAGATTTTTCAAAGCCCAAGCAACCATTTGCTCATTAACTTTTGAGTTTGGCTGCGTAAAGCTGTTCTCTATGTAGTTAAATCTAAACACATTGGCGTTTATATCAAGAACTTCCGTTACGTAATCCTGTCCGATTACCACTTTTTGCCCTCTGCTGCGGCCTATTATATATATATTTAGTTCCTGTGCGATTTTAGCGGCAATCTCTCTCCACGCTGAGTCCAAAGCTCTGTGATAAAGAAGCGAGACGACTATTTCACCGCTATTTGAACTTAAAAAATCTGCACCGAATAGTTTAAAACCGATATCGCTCTCTTCTATTGTCTTTAAAAGCTTTGGCATCAGGGTAAATATCGGCTCGCTTACCTGAGGACACTCCTCTATAAATATAACCCCGCTTTTGTCTATGGAGTTCATAGCATAGCTTAGTTTCTCGCCACTGTGCCAAATCTTAAACTCGCTTCTTGAGCGGTAGTTGCTTGTGGGGGATTTGAAAACTGATATTTCGCCGCCGTAAAAAGGAGAAAATCTAGCCTTGTTTAACTCAAATTTTAAAGAGAGTTGATTTTCATATCCGCCCTCATAGACTACACATGCGCCACACTTTCCAAAATATTTACAATTCACTCTCTCTTCTTTATTATCTATTTTATCGAAGCTATAAGGTTTCCGATAAGCAAATTCCATCCGTCTATCAGAATAAAAATGAGTATCTTAAAGGGGAGCGCTATCATAACGGGCGGCAACATCATCATACCCATAGACATAAGGATGGATGCAACAACCATATCAATGACTAAAAACGGTAAGAATAGCAAAAACCCTATCTCAAAAGCGGTTTTTAACTCACTGATGACAAACGCGGGAATGATTATAGAGAGAGGCACGTCGGCAACGGTTGTTGGATTTTCCATCTTTCTTATTCTAAAAAAGAGTGCTAAGTCCTTCTCTCTGGTATTTCTTATCATAAAGTTTTTAAACGGCATAGCTGTTTTGTCAAACGCCTCTTCATACCCTATCTTCTCTTCAATATATGGTTTGATACCCTCTTCATAAGCTTTTACGCCTACGGGCTCCATAACAAAAAAAGTAAGTATCATCGCAAGCATAACAAGAAGCTGAGTGGGTGGAACTTGCTGTGTTCCAAGAGCCTGTCGTAGAAAACCAAAAACTATTACAAATCTTGTAAAAGTGGTCATCACAAGCACCATGCTTGGTGCTAAAAAAAGAAGCGTGAGAAGAACAAGTACGTTTAGTGAACTAACAAGCTGTTGCGGCGTATTTGGAGCGGATAGCTCAAAGTTCATTGTTGGAATTTTGATGTTCTCGGCACCAAAAAGAGAGACTGCACCAAGTCCCACAGCTAGCAAAAAAAGTCTAAACATTATTTATCTGCTGCTCTATCTAATATTGACTTTTTGACTTTTTGCTTATCATCAGATTTTGTGCCGAAGAAGTGAAGCTCAACTCTTCTGTTTTTCTCTCTGCCGCTCTCCGTGGCATTTGTAGCTTTTGGAGAAAACTCAGCGTGCCCGGACGCGCTTATACGTTTTGGATCTACTCCATCAAGAAGAAGCTCTTGCAAAACAGATATGGCTCTAGCAGAAGAGAGTTCCCAGTTGTCTTTATATGGGCTTTTTAAGTCAGGACCATTGTTGTCCGTGTGTCCGCGCACATCAACAAGTATTTCATTTGGAAGCTCGCCTACAATGAGGGCAATTCTTTTTAAAAAAAGAAGTGCGTCATCGTTTTGGATAGCCGCACTTCCGGATTTAAAAAGCAGAGATGCGGGAAGTTCTATAACAAAGCCGTCTTGTGCCTCTTCAAGCGAAACCGAAGGACCCTCTGCGCCCTCCCCTATCATTTCGTTCATCTCTTTCATCGCCGCAGCAATTCTATTGATTTGTTCAGATGTCTCGTCAGTTGCTTCTATCGGAGCGGACTCTTGTATTCGTCTTTTTGAGACCTCTGTTTTTATACCGCCCTCTAAGACGCTCATTGCTCCGGAGAGTGAGCCGATTGCCTCAGATACCTTTTTTGCATCCATGCTTGACATGGATAGAAGCAAAACGAAAAAACACAAAAGCAGAGACATCAAGTCTCCAAAAGCCGCCAGCCATTCCGGCATACATTGTGGGCAATCAGGACACTTATTTTTAGCCATTAGTGAAATTGACTCACGCGCTCAGCAGGAGCCAAATAACTTAAAAGTTTTGCCTCCAAGGCTCTTGGAGCGTCTCCTGATTGGATTGACATAATTCCCGTTAAAATCATCTGCTTGACTAAAACTTCATCATCGTTTCTGATATTTAAAATATTTGCGATAGGATTTCCAACAACATTTCCGATAACAGCACCGTAAAGTGTTGTTAAGAGTGCTACCGCCATGGATGGACCGATTGCTGAAGGGTCCGCCATATTCATAAGCATCGCAACTAGACCTATAAGTGTTCCAACCATCCCCATAGCTCCCGCTAAGCCCGCCCACTGGCTAAAGATTGAAGCATTGCCTTTATGGCGAGTGCTTGTCTGCTCCATCTCTATCTCTAGAAGCTCTCTTATGCTATCTGGTTCATTACCGTCAATCGCCATGGATAGACCTTTTTTCAAAAAAGCGTTTGGCTCATCGTTTGCTTCACTCTCAAGTGCCAAGATACCGTCTTTTCTAGCCTTGGTAGCAAAATGTACAAGTTTTTTAATAAGCTCTGCCTTATCCTCTTGTGTCGGTTTGATAGCTATCATAAAAAATTTAACAAATGATTTCATATGAGCGGGCTTAAACGAAATCATCAGCGCCCCGATGCTTCCTCCAACAACAATCAAAACAGAAGGAATATCGATATAAGGACCGATACCAACACCCATTGCCATAGAGGCCAAAAGAAGTGCAATAATCAAAACAAGACCAATAACCGTACCTAAATCCATTCAAATACCTTACAATAAAATATTGGGCTTATAATACCACAAAAAATATTAGGCTCCACATTAAAAAGGGATTTTTTTCTAATTTAATTTCAAATATAAGAGCCCAAGGGTATAATTTTATCAAACAACCAAAAGAGTTAAAAAAATGAACAAAAACAAAATAAGTATTGTAATCTTAGCTGCCGGAAAAGGAAGTCGTATGAAGTCTTCCAAGGCTAAGGTTTTGCACACTATTTGCGGCAAAGAGATGCTTTACTACATCATTAAAGCCTCACGTGAGATAAGTGATGATGTAAACGTCGTAATTGCGCATCAAAAAGATGCCGTTATAAAGCAGATGAGCTTATATTTTAACGATATCAATTTTGTTGTTCAAGATGATGTGAACTTCCCCGGGACCGGCGGAGCTATGAAAAACGTCTCCATCAAGAACGAAAAAGTTCTGGTTCTAAACGGAGATATGCCTCTTATCACATCTGCATCTTTATTGCCGTTTTTAGGCAGCGAGAGCGAAATAGTGATGTCCATATTTGATCTGCCTAATCCGGACGGATACGGTCGCGTTATTATAGAAAATAACCAAGTTCAAAGAATAGTCGAACAAAAAGACGCCTCGGTAGAGGAACTGCGTGTAACAGCCGTAAATGCCGGAATATACGCTTTTTCAAAAAATATCTTAGAGAAATACATTCCTCTGCTTAGTAACGATAATGCGCAAAAAGAGTACTACCTCACCGATGTTATCTCCATGGCAAGAGCCGATGGCTTAAATATCTCTCCGCTTCTGGTTGACGAGGAGCGTTTTAAGGGCGTTAACTCTAAAAAAGACCTCTCGCACGCAGAAGAGCTGATGCAAGATAGAATCAAAACTTCACTGATGGAGTCGGGAGTAATTATGCAACTTCCATCAACCATATACATCGAAGAGGGTGTGACTTTTGAGGGCGAGTGCATAGTTGAAAACGGATGCCGCATAACCGGAAATTCCAAGATAATAAACTCTCACATAAAAGCGCACAGCGTCATAGAAGACAGCATAGTGAAAAACTCTGACATAGGACCTTTGGCACATATTCGCCCAGCCTGCGTCATAGAAGATACACATATCGGAAACTTTGTCGAGGTTAAAAAATCCTCTCTTAAAGGCGTAAAAGCAGGACATCTCAGCTACATCGGCGATGCAACCGTTGGAGAGGGAACAAATATCGGTGCGGGAGTTATCACATGCAACTATGACGGGATTAAAAAGTATCAAACTGTTATAGGTAAAAATGTTTTCATCGGGAGCGACAGCCAGCTTGTTGCACCCCTAACTATTGAAGATGATGTGATGATTGCCGCGGGAACAACTGTTACAAGCGGCAGAGTCGAGAGCGGCGTCCTTGCCATAAGCAGAACAAAACTTAGAACGATAAAAGATTTTTATTATAAGTTTTTTAATAAATAGCTAAAATTATTTAATATCAACTATTTTAGGTTAGATTTATTACCCATCATAGGCGACTCCATTCTCATCATCATCTCCTGATCTAGCATCTTTTTTAGTTCAGCTTTTTGCTCAGATGTTAAAATTTCATATACGCTTGAAATCATCTCTGCTCTTTGGCTGATTTTTTTCTCCTCTCTCTCTTTTGACAACTTCATAAAAAGCTCCTTGTCAAAACCTTTGTCACTAAAAGCAGTTGAGAATTTGGGCATATTTTGCATATTTTTCATCATGATTGCTTTTATTTTTTCTCTTTGTTCGTCACTAAGATTAAGAGACATCATCTGTGCCATAATCGGATTTTTATGGTTTTGTCCCATGCCTGATTGTTGCATCATTGCACAATTACACATGCCTTTATCACTATTCATCTGCGCAACCGCCAAAGAAGATGTAAGCAACAGTGCCAAACCTAAACTCGTTATAATTTTCTTGTTCATGGTGAACTCCTTTTGTTTTTTACAGTAAAAGTATATAGTCGTGCTATTAACGGTTTATTAACTAAATACTCCAAAAATCGGAACATTTACCGGCTAAACTTTCGGCATCCCAAAGGATGTCTTTTGGAAGTTACCGCACCAGTGCGGCTATTGCTGTTCGTTAAGTCTTTGAGTCATTTTTTGTGTCAACATCGTATATTCTAAAACTCCTAATAACTATCAAACAAATCCTGTATCTTAGAAGCATCATGTGACATTGCGTGAAGCGGTTTTGCATTTTTGCCTCTTATATTCCTTTCAAAAATATCTCTGCTGCTCTTATCTTGGTAGATAATTCCCAGAGGCATCGGAGAAAATTCAAAAGCTTTTTTAAGTGCCGCATTAAAGTCTGAACTCTCATAAGTATCATCCAGAACATAGCTGTTTTCTTTGAACCAGTGGTAGGTGTTTGTATCGTTAAAGGTCGGGCACGGCTGCAAAATATCAATAAGCGCGTAACCGTGATGTATAAATGCAGCTTTTAAGACCTCTTTGGCATGTGCTATGTCGCCTATGTTTACACGGGAGACAAACCCTGCTTTTAAAGAGAGAGCTACTGCAAGCGGGTTAAAAGGCTCATTGACGACGCCGCCCACTTGGACTTTTGTAACAAAACCCTTTTGGCTCGTAGGCGATGCCTGCCCCTTTGTAAGACCGTAAACCATGTTGTTATGGACTATATGCACAATGTCGACATTGCGTCTGATTGTGTGTATAAAGTGGTTTCCGCCCTCTCCGTACATGTCGCCGTCTCCGCCCTCTGCTACAACGCATAGATTTGGATTTGAAAGTTTAACGGCAGTCGCAACAGGCAAGGCTCTGCCGTGAAGAACTCCAAACATATTGACATCTATGTAGTACGGAGTTTTTGCGGCTTGCCCTATTCCTGAGACGATTACACAGGTTTTTTTATCCACTTCCAATTCTTCTAAAACTTCTCTGATAAGTTTTAAAATACCGAAATTTCCGCACCCCGGACACCAAGCGATATCCACATTTTCTCTATCAAACACAGAACTCATGACAGCTTCTTTAGGGATTTTTCAATCATAACGCTTAACTGATCCACAAAAAAACTAAAACCGTTTGACTGCAAGATTTGATTGTCTATTTTTATATCATGGAGTTTAAGTTGGTTTGCAAATGCTCCGTTGGCACTGTTCTCCACGACGATTTTATACTTGAACCTCCCAGGTGATTTCAGCTGTTCTTTGCTCAGCGGATGCACACAAGCAAAATGAACTTGTGCAAGACGAGGATTGTTTAGGTTCTTTAGACTCTCACAAATAACCCCGCGAGTCGAACCCCAACCGATAACTGCAATATCGCCCTCACCCATAATCTCGGGAGCAATCGCTTCTGCTGTTACTCCATCATTTTTTCGCATACGTTTAGCGACCATTTTTTCACGCATTTTATAATCTTCCGTAATCTGCCCTCGCTCATCGTGCTCATCTCCGACCGCACAAATCAAACCCTCTCCAAAACCGGGAACAGCTCTGGGGCTTATACCGTTTTTCGTATCTTCGTATCGCAGATAATCTTTAGTGCTTTTTACGATGTATCTATGCTGTTCGTACGAGGAAAAATCCACATCTTTTATCATGGAGATAGAGTCTGCCAAGTATTGGTCGCTTAAAATAATTACCGGTGTTTGATATTTATCCGCCATCTCAAAAGCAAGATAACCGTAGTCTATGCACTCTCTTAAACTCCCCGGTGCTAAAACAATGCGAGGGAAAAAACCGTGCCCAGAGTAGAGTGCCAAGTTTAAATCGCCCTGCTCGCTTCTTGTCGGCAGTCCAGTTGCGGGACCCGGTCTCTGGGCGAGGTAGATGACTGCGGGAGTCTCTGTCATGCCGCCAAGGCTTAGTGCCTCTCCCATCAGAGCAAAGCCTCCGCCAGATGTCGTGGTCATCGCACGAGCACCGCCGTACCATCCTCCAAGCACCATATTTAAAGATGCCATCTCATCTTCGCTCTGTTCAACCGCAATATTCAAATGTTTGGACATATCCGCCATAAAATTAAGCACTCCCGTCGAAGGCGACATCGGGTAAGCGGTAATCATGTTGCACCCGCCTGCTAAAAAGCCAAATCCGCATGCCGTAGTTCCATCCATTAAGTGAAATTTTTTTACACTTTCCAAATCAGATTTTGGCAACTTCGGCAGAGTTAGGTTTTCTAACTTCAGACCCTCTTCATAGCCTGCCTTGGCCACATCTTTGTTTGTGTCATCATCTTTAAAATGTTCTGCAATACTTTGCAACAGTGAGCTTTTGTCAATACTCAGCGCTCCAAAAAGCAGACCCGCAATGTAGGTATTTGCATATTTTGCATTGCCGAATTTTTTTGCACTCTCTTTCATCTCTACCAAAATCACATTGGCTTTTTTCTCAGAAAATGTTTTATCCGCAAAAACTATAGTATTTTCATGCCATCTCTCTTGCATATGTTCTAACGCAAGCAAATCCAGAGCAATGGAGATATCAACACTCCAGCATGGAGCTTCTACAGGAGCATCTGAAATTCGGATGAGGGTTGTGTTGCTACCGCCGCGCACACGCGACATATACTCTTTTGTAGAGAAGATATAAAAACCGCTCTTCTTAAAAGCATCGCTGAGTATTTTCTCTAATGTAGCGATGCCTGTTCCCGCCGCACCGCCGATGAGTATGGAGATGCTTTGAGAAGCGCCATAAGCTCTCGCACCATTTTGACCGTTGTATCTCTTAAGTTCATCCATCGTCATTGCAATATCCTCTTAAGTCATTAGCTTCACCTATAATAATAACTTAAGAAAGTA
>KB228627.1_pt16 | contig 10855 bp, 7 predicted proteins | sample 524768 | NCBI WGS metagenome assembly AMQJ01 (sample SAMN00998488, study PRJNA167727) | sediment metagenome | isolation source: subsurface aquifer sediment | place: USA: Rifle, Colorado | collected Aug-2009
AATTTTAATGATCCAAATCAATCAACTTACCATTCACCAGATGTAATTTCATTTGCTCGTGAAATGGGTTATTTTGATGGAAAAGATAAGGATTTTAGTTTTTCAGATACATATGCTCCTCTTGATTTTGGTGGAGCCCGTTTTTGCGAAGCTCGTGTTTTTTCTGGATTTAACAAGGTAAATAGCCAAATGGGTCAGTACCTTGATTATGCAATGGGTAAAGATTTAACAAACAGAATGCCTTTGTGGGTAAAACCTGATAAAAAATTATCTGTTCATGATGTTATGCAATTAATGCGCGATTACTATCAAAACACCCCGATGGATATGACTCAGGACATTGGTGCCGGACCTTACAAAAACATTGTACGTTGGAGACCAATGACATGGGAAGTTGATGGAGTTACTTATTTAAATGAAAGAGCAATTTCAACACAACAAACAGGATTCTCGTTTGTGACTCAAAGTAGAAATTGGTTACCAGATCCAATTGGAGGAATTATTTGGTTTGGTGTTGATGACACCTATTCTACTGTTTATACTCCAATGTATTGTGGAATGACACATGTTCCTGAAACTTTTGCTGTTGGGAATGGTTCTATTATGGAGTTTAGTGATAATGCAGGTTTCTGGGTTTTTAATCAGGTTTCGAACTTTGCTTATACAAGATATTCTGATATGATACCAGAAATTCAGGAAGTGCAACAGAAACTTGAATTTGGATATATTGAAGAAGTAAAAGGAATTGATAAAGCTGCCGCTGAGATGTATAAAACAAATCCTAAGCAAGCAGTTGAGTTTATTACAAACTATTCAGTAAATCAGGGGAACAATACAGTATATACCTGGAAAAAATTATATGCACATTTATTTGCGAAATTTATGGATGGAAATATAAAAGAAGCCGTTCCAGTTCCTGAAGGATATAAATATAATACTCCATCGGTTAAACAACCTGGTTATAGTGAAGAGTGGTATAAACAGCTAATTAAAGAAACAGGAGATAAATTTAAAGTTATTGGCGAAGCCGGACATTAAAGTTTATATCAAATGATAAATAACGAATTTTTACCAGTTCGTTCAGGAAGAACTTCTTTTTTAGAAGTTCTTCTTTTTTGCAAAAACTTTTATACTGGATTTTTGTTATAATTTATTATAAATTTGAAGTAAACATTTAAATCCAATTATTATGAAATTCTTAAAATGGCTAGGTATTACTTTACTTGCAATTATTGCCCTTCTGTTAATTATTCCTTTATTTTTACCCTCAAACTTCCATGTAGAAAGATCAATTGTAATTGATAAGTCTATCAAAGTAGTTTTTCAAACAGCTGTTGACATGAATAAAAGAGCACAATGGGATCCCTGGATAGAAATGGATCCAAATGCTGAAATGAATGTTGTAATGATGCCCGAAGTAATTGGCTCTGGATATTCCTGGAAAGGCGAAGTTATTGGAGAAGGTAAAATTACAATTCAGGAATTTATTCCCAATGAACTTATAAAATCGAAAATCGAATTTATTGCTCCACAAAGCATGGAATCTGACATTATCTGGAATTTCGAAGATACAGAGAATGGTTCAAAAGTAACATGGGCTTTCGAGGGAACCTTATCTTACCCGGTAGAAAAATGGACAGGATTATTCATGGATAAATTTATGGGGCCTCAGTTTGAAAAAGGATTAAACAATTTTAAGAGCTTAGTTGAAAGTTTACCCGATTTAACTGGTAAAACAGGCGAAATAAATTTAAATCAATTTGAAAAGGTTCTTGCATTATCAATAAAAGAAGAATGTTCAATGGATAAAACAACGGCTAAAATGATGGAAATGTATCCGGCTTTAATGAAATTTTTAAAACAAAACAATATGGAAATATCTGGTTTCCCATTTGCCATATACCACCCCAGCGATAAAGTAGGTTTTACAATACTTGAATGCGGACTGCCTGTAAATAAAAGAATTGAAGATAATGATATTATTAATTTTATTGAACTACCTGCAAGCAAGACTATCATGGCTTCACACTTTGGCCATTATAACACTGTAAAAACTACTTATACTGCTTTACAGAATTATATTTCAGAAAATAATTTGGAGATAAATGGAACGCCATGGGAAATGTACATCACTGATCCAATGAAAGAATCCGATGAAAGCAAATGGGAAACCAGGGTTTATTTTCCAATAAAATAATTTTACATTGTACTTATATCTAGGCCATAGAATTTATTTCTATGGCTTTTTTTAATCACTTAAGAATAATTCACATCTTCAAGTATCCAGATACTCTTCGCAAGTAATTTATCAATTTATAATAAACTCATTATTTGTATATTACAGCCATTTAAAAAATAATCTCATTTTATTTTTCTGATATCTAAATTTTTAAGATATTTGCATGCCAATACGAAATAGAAAATTTGAGATTTCACACTATTTTTTAACTTAAAAGTTATTAGTTGTCAAAAAATATTCGTAATATTGCGCTCTGTTAAAATAGAATACAAAATTTTAAAATAGTATATCAGGATGGATTTAATGAAAGTTGTTGAAAATGAATTCGCTGTAAAAAAGGATTTTCCTGAATTTAAAGCTGGCGATACTGTTACTGTTCATTACAAGATTAAAGAAGGTAGCAAAGAAAGAATCCAAAATTATAGAGGTGTGGTTCTTCAAAGAAGAGGCTCTGGACATAATGAGACTTTTACAGTAAGAAAAATGTCAGGAGGAATTGGTGTTGAAAGAATTTTTCCGGTAAACTCACCTTTTATTGAAGAAGTTGAAATTAACAAACATGGTAGAGTGCGTAGAGCAAGAATATTCTACTTACGTAGCTTAACTGGTAAGAAAGCCAGAATTAAAGAAAAGAGATATTAGTTTTTCATCATATTAAAAAAAACCTTCCCCCGATAGCTATCAGAGGAAGGTTTTTTTATTAAGTTATTTTTGCTTTTTACTCCTCTTTTTTAAGATTATCAGCTTTTACCTTTGCTTTTGCAACAATATCATCAGCTTCATTATCAGCAGCTTTTATGATATCATCTGCTTTTTTCTTAGCTTCTTTCTTTAAAACATCAGCAGATTTTTCGGCAGCAATTTTAGCAAGAGCTCCTTTTTTTGATGCTTCTTTAACCAAATCATCAGCTTGTTTATTGCCATCGGCTAAAACCTTATCAGCAGCAACACGAGCATCCATTTTAATCTTGGCAGCCTCTTTTTCAGCATCTTCTATAATTTTCTTAGCTTGAGCTTCCAACTCCTCTCCTGCTTTTTCTTTTACCAATTCTTTTCCTGTATCAATAATTTCCTTTTTCGTTGTTTTCTTACTCTCATCAGCACTAGTTCCTTTTCCTAAACTAACTTTTGGATCATCGGTAGTACCAGTAATTTTGGCTTCAATGTTTACATTTTTTGGTTTTTCAACGTTTACCCCTTTTGCTGACGCCTTACCTAATAATCCATCTAATAAATCGTTTGCAGCTGAACCAAAGTACTCTGTAGGAACAGTAAGCATCAAATCATAATCCATAGTTTGATCTACACCATGCGATCCTCCAACATTCATTTTTATATCATCAACGTTGATATCAAAAGGCTCTACAGTTATTCTTCCATCTTTTATTTTGAAACTAATATTTATATCCTTAAACTCATTATTAAACTTGTCACCTAATTTTAAAAGACCTGCTAACTGATCCAATGTTTTTGAATCGACCACCTGAATTTTCTTTGACTGTATCTTACCGTATCCATCAATTGATGTTAATACCGGGCTCATGGTTGAGTCCAATAAACTGGTGTAATCAAATTTTATAGAAACCTTTCCTTTACAATGTTTTAATATTGGAGCAAGTGTTTCTAACATACTGAATGATTTTAATGCAGACTCTATTTCTATATCACGAATATCCATCCCCATAGTAGCTGATGGTTTATTCATGTCTTGCGTATTATACTCACCATTAAGACCAAAATATCCATCGAGAAGGTTCATTTTTAAATTATTCATCATCACTTTTTTATCCTTTACTAAAAAGGTGCCTGTTAAATTTGTAATATCCATTTTATCAAATACAATATGATTTAATGAAGAAACTAATTTAAAATCGATATTCCCCGGGATCTCAATTATGCTCATTGCAGATGATGTATCAACAGTTTCAACTTCCGCTGTTGTTTCATCAGTACTTTCTGTCATGAATTCGTTTACATTTATATTTGATGACATTAAGTTAAAATCACCTTTAAGTATTCCATCGCTCAGTGCATAGGTTATATAATTTTCAATTTTACCATTTAATTTGAAATCACTTTCACCGATTTCTGAATTAAATGATTTTAGTTCAAGGTATTGTGGTGTAAAATTAAATGTTGTTTCAATAATTTTAACCTTAGCTGGCAAATCGGCACTTTCAAAAACAAAATCGTTTAATTTCAATTGACCTTCAGCTTTAAAGTCTTCATATTTTTCACTTTCGATGGTTGACATGTTTCCTGCCATCTTGATATTAGCAGTTATTTCTCCGGTTAAACTCATATCTTCCAGGGGAAGAACATCTGATAAGCTACTTAACACAATATGACCATCAACTGTACCTTCAATATAAGGATCGCTAAATGGAGTGCGAATATGCATGGCAATATCGAATGGATTGTCGGCCAGTTCAACATGAAATATATTTAAATCGACTTTCGCGTTATCGTTCACTACACCATCATAAAATACAGAAACATCAATATTTATATTTTCAACAGATTTTGGCAAATCTGGATATTGAATCATGGCATCTTCAACAACTAAACGGATATTTGCCAAAGGCATTTGAGTTTCGTTATATGTGCCTTTAATATCGCCACTTAACGAAAGATTCCCTGAAGCCTTTAACTCTTCAAACCCTTCCATATAAATTGCAGGCACCATTGATAACAAAGATTTAAAGCTTGTTTTTGATGTGCCAAATGTAATGTCCAGCTTGATGTCCTCATCGGGCATTTCAACTGAGCCTTCAAAACCTAATTCAATTTCATTTAATGAAAATAAATTATCTTTAAATGTGAAAATCATATTTTCCATATCGGCACCAATGATAGCATCAAAACCAAAAGATGTATTTTTCAGATAATTAATTCCACCCATTTCCACATTAATTGCATCAATGGAGGTATTAATATTAATATCAGAATAATCCATACCCAAATCTCCCTTAACGAGAAAATTAAGATTTTCGATAGATGCGTTCATTTTTGAAGTTTCATCCTGATAGTTAATTGTTGCGTTTTTGATCTGAAATTTTTGCAAATCAACCCTGTAATCCAAAGTTGTAGAAGCTGTATCGTCCGCAGATACTTCCTCTTCAAGGCCTATTGTATCCGTTATCTCTTCGGAAGGTATTGTAATATCCCAATTGGCAGAGCTATCTTCTAAAACTATTCCATTAATAAATGGCTCATCCAGCACTATTCCCTTAACAATAAGGTTCTTTTTGATAGCACTCATTAAATTAACCTGAACATTAAAAGATTTGAAATAAACTAAGGTGTCACCCTCAAACTGATCTATTCCGGTTACCATAACTTCGTGCAAGCCCAGGTTTAGATTTGGAAACGATTTAAATAACGACAATTTAAAATCGGCAAATTCAACCTTAGCGTTTACATTGTTATTAATTTCTTTTTTAACTCTGGCAAGCATATCATCCTTAAAAAACATAGGAATAACAATCATAAGAATAATAATTAAGCCTAAAAGGATGAGCAAAGTTCGTAAGAACCATTTAATAATCTTTTTCATAACATTGGGATTTTATGAGTAATTGATATTCAAATTTACTAAATATTAGATAGATATAAATTAGATTTACCTAATAAAATATTCTATTTTAAATTAAAGTCTGTTATAATAATATAATTGATAGTGTTTTGAATAATTAGATTTAAGTCTATTTGTTTAGAATATGATTCTTTGATAAATTAAATCACTACTTTTTTTGTTAAAGGCAGCTTTTAAAATATGTGATATGAGATTTTTTTATATATTTGCACCTCAAATGGACTTGTAGCATAATGGATAGTGCATCTGGCTACGGACCAGAAGGTTGGGGGTTCGAGTCCCTCCAAGTTCACCAAACCGCTCTTTGAGCGGTTTTTTTTATTATCGGATTTATATTTTTTGTAAATTTGATATGGTATATCAAATCTTTATAAATGACGAATTTTTATAGATTACTACATTCACCTCATGTAAGCGAAGATTTTTCTAAACGTTTATGTTTTCTTAACAATGTAAGATCAAAGTATTTAACCATATTTTTAATTTTATTGGCTTCTGTTTTCACTTTTTATGATATTTTTATATTACAGAAAGTAAGTGATTCTCACATATTTTTACTTCATATAAAAGCAGATATTATATTCTTAGTTTTCTCTTTTATTTTTGCTTTATACATCTTTTACAACCAGGTAAGCAATCATCATAAAATAAAAAACCATCACAAATACATTCATGGTATTATTTCTTTATTTATGCTTTCGTGGTCGGTATTTAAATCAGTTATTTTAATCAAGTTTGAAGATGGAGATTACAGCATTGCTATCACTTGCATTCTGGCAAGTTGTATATTATATATTTTCCCTTTGTATGTTTATTTAAGTCAATTGCTATTTACTTTTGTGTTTGCCGTTATTATTTCTTTGCTATACAATATTACGTTTCATGAGATTATAAATAATATAATGCTCCTGTCCACAATCCTTGTTTTTTCAATGATAATTTCCAGATATATATACAATCTCCAGATCAAAATATTAATTAAGGAAAAAGAAGCGATCAGGTATAGGAAAATTTAAAAAGCCAGGATTTATAATATAACCTGGCTTTTCAATTCTATTTCAATAGTTTTTTAAATTCTTATACCCAGAATAATAATATCGTCGACCTGTTCCCATCTTCCTCTCCATTCATCAATTCTTTTGTTTAAAATTTCGCGCTGTTCAGCCATTGGTTTTTGATGTATTTCGAGAAGTAACTCTTTGTAGTTTTTAGTTTTAAACTTTTGACCATCTTCACCACCAAACTGATCCTGATATCCGTCTGAAGCAATATAAAAAACATCGCCTTTTTGTAGATCTATGATATTATTAGTGAATGATTCCTTTTCTTTTACATAGATACCAATTGGCATTCTATCGGCCTTATACTCGATTAATTCATTGTTACGGAATAAATAAAGAGGATTGTAAGCACCTGCATATTGCATTTTCATTTCTTCCTGATCAATGATACACAATGCGATATCCATTCCATCTTTGGCCTCTCCTTCTTTACCTTTCTGACCCATTGTTTTTTTGATATCCGTTCGTAAGCTATTTAATATTACATCAGCGGAAGTTACCTGATGTCGGTTAACAATCTCATTTAAGAACGAAACACCTAACATGCTCATAAATGCCCCAGGCACTCCGTGTCCTGTACAATCTGCCGCAATAATAACTATATTATTACCTTTTTTTGTCATCCAGTAAAAGTCGCCACTAACAATATCGCGTGGTCTGAATAATATAAAATGTTCAGGAAGTATTTCATCTGCAAATTCTTTTGATGGTAAAACTGCATTTTGAATACGCTTTGCATACTCTATACTATCCGTTATACTTCTGTTTTTATCTGCAATTTCGTCTCTTTGTATTTCGAGCTCATCTTTTTGTTTAACAACTTCCTCTGTTCGTTCTTTTACTATTTGCTCTAATCTGATTTTCTCCAGTTCTAACCTTCTGGTATAAATTTTAACAATAATGTAAATGACAAACATTGCTATAACAACGTAAACGAAATATGCCAAAATAGTTCTAAACCAAGGAGGTTTTATGGTAAATTCATAACTTACAATTTCACTTTCGATACCATAAATATTCTTGGCTTTTACCATGAAAGTGTAATTACCTTCGTTCAGGTTGGTATACCCTCGTTCCGTTTTCACATCCCAGTTTGACCAATTATCATCAAAACCTTCAAGTTTAGTGCTATATTTAATTTCGTCGGTTGGCACAAATGGGGTTGAATAAAAGAAATTAAATGAATTATTTTTATATTTGACAGTATTTTTAAGTTCTTCAGGTTGATTTATATTAACAATCAGATTCGTAGTGTCATCGTAAAAAGTACCCCAAAAAACCACCGAATCAATTCCAAGTTTAACTTTACGAATAAGACTGTTGTAATATTTTGAAAAATCCTCTTGTAGATTCTCCTGATAATTATATATTGCATTAGAAGTAGCAATCCAAACGCTATTATCTTCAACATATGCAATGTTATAAAAAAGATTTTTAAGTAATCTTTTAAATGGTAAATCCTGAATAGATATTATCCTATCTTGAGAAATTTTCAATTTCTCCAAATATTCATAATTGGATATTGGATCAACGGATGTTATCCAATATTCATCTTCCTTCTCAGAAAGTATATTTCTTATTTCATCATTGCACGAGAAATATTTTTCACCAAATCCATCATATTTTTCAAATCTATTTGAATTATCATTATAAAAATAAACACCTTTCTTAGTAGCACATACAATATTATCATCAATAAAATATACTTTATTAGCATCTAAGTTTGGCAAACCTTCTTCTAAACCAAATGTAACAAGTGAGCCATCCTTTAAACTATATTTCATTATTCCACTTAGAGGCGTTCCAAGCCATAAATTTTCTTTATTATCTTGAACGATTGACTCTATCTGGCTAGTTGTTATTTCTTTGTGGTGGTTTCCTTCACTCCATGTACCTCCATTATACTCAAATGACCCCAAACCATCTTTAAAGCCAACATAAATTAAATTACTATTAAGTTTTGACTGGAAAAGAGAATAACAATTTTGCCATGAATTGCCATTGAAATTTAGATTTTCTACATTTTTTGTATCAATAATTTCATATACATTAAGGGATGTACCAGCTAATAAGTGGATTTTATTATCATTTAATTTTACTTTAACCAGCTTCCAAACCATTGTATTTATATCTTCTACCTTTTTAAAATATGGCATTCCATTTTCCTTGAAATATTGATAATACAAACCCAAATTAGTAGCAACAAATAAAGTTTCGTTAAATTTTACGACATCTACTATAATTCCTTCAATTCCATACTCCTGTCCAAATTTGGTAAATGGAGTATTTAATTCAACAAACGATATACCTTTATTCAAACCTAACCATAATTGTCCATATTTAGATTCAAATAAATTAATCACGGTAATATCGTATAATCCATTATCCTTATCTAATTTAAATATAAGTTCACCTTCCTGATTAAATATTAAGCATCCATTTCCAAGCGTTGCTATTGCATACTTATCATCTGATAATTTAATGCCATTATATGGTTGGGATTCATTAAGTATATTTGTAAGGAATCTGAATTCAGGCCCTAAAGATTCAAATGCCTTAGTTAATCCTGTGAGCTTATTATAAATATATATTCCCTGCCATGTCGCAATTATAATCTCATTTTCGGACCATGGCAACATAATAAATATATCTTTTTCTTTATAAAAATCACCACCGTTTGATAACAAAAAAGTATCTTCTTTAAGTTCATAAAGACCATTATCGTAACTACCCCAATATAATTTACTATTTATATTGAAGCTTAAAAAAGAAGTAGGGACACTATATATCTTATTCAGCTTTTTATGTTCAAACATAAAAATTACATCAGCACAACAGAAATAAACCTTCTCTTTTATTGTATAAATTTTCCAAACATCCTTAAAGTCTATCGAATCTAATTGGTCAATTAATGTATGATAATACATCTTCCCATTTAAATCAGGTGCTAAATAACCAAATTCTTCTACCCCTCCAACATAAACTGTCCCCTCCTCGGAAGCAGCAAGTGATCTAACTATTGATCCATTTGAAATAATTATTTTTTTCCAGTTACTCCCATCAAATTCCAAAACTCCATCGGTATTACCAACATAAACTACACCCCTATTATCTTCACAAATAGCCCAGTTTTGTTCAGAAGCATTGTAATCATTTGGAGCATAATTTTTAATTAACGGTATCCCATTTTTGTTAATCTGGGCATGTATGGGCAAGTATATTACAAAAAGCAGAGCTAGAACTAAATTCCTTTTCATCATAATTTCGAAATTTCAATAGAAAAACAATATAAATATAAAAAACAAAAAGACAAAATACTAAAAAATAGTACTTTGTCTTTTAATTTTAAATAAACTTTTTTACAAATTATTCAATATAAAGTCTCTTTGTGTATTCAGTTCTATCAATAATTACCTTAACAACATATATTTGTGTTACATGTTCGACTTCGGTTTCAAATCTTTTAAAATCATTGATTGTTTTTTCTACAATTTTCTGACCTAACAAATTGTAGACTTCAATTGAACCTTCATTAAACTGATAGTTACCTTCATTGATAAAATCAACGATTACTTTATTTGCATTTGAGTAAATTGAAATTTCAAATGGTAACATATCTTCGAAACCAACCCCTGAATCATAAACTATACTGAACTGTGTGGCTGCAATATTATTATTTCCGGCAGCATCCTGTGCAACTCCGGCATTAATATCCACTGTAACATCTCCATCAGCAACTGGCTCAATGGTAAGAGTCCAAACCTGTCCGGTAGTTGTTTCGGTGAATTCAGATATTGAGCCATTTACTAAAGTAACATCTCCTTCTGTAAATCCTGTAACTACCTCACTGAATGTAATTGTAACATCGAAACTTCCATTCACTGTACCCGATGCTGTTGATGTAATTGCAACAGTTGGTTGAGTGACATCTTCAGTTGTAAAGTTCCCAACTGTTTGATC
>KB225385.1_pt20 | contig 10845 bp, 10 predicted proteins | sample 524768 | NCBI WGS metagenome assembly AMQJ01 (sample SAMN00998488, study PRJNA167727) | sediment metagenome | isolation source: subsurface aquifer sediment | place: USA: Rifle, Colorado | collected Aug-2009
CTCTACCGGTTCATCAATAATGCCACAGAAGAAAAATCCAGACGTACCGGAACTATTGCGCGGCAAAACAGGCAGGGTTTATGGTTCTTTGATGGGACTCTTAACTGTTATGAAGGGACTTCCTTTGGCGTACAACAAAGATACGCAAGAGGATAAAGAGGGTGTGTTTGACGCGGTTGAGACCGCCGAGATCTCACTAGCTATTTTAAAAGAGGCGATTAAAACTATGCAGGTTAAAGCTCATAATATGAGCAACGCTTGCAAGATGGGACATCTGAGTGCAACCGACTTGGCTGATTATCTGGTTCAAAAATGCGATATACCTTTTAGGGAGGCTCATTTTATTACCGGAAAAGCGGTAGCTAAGAGTGAAGAGCTAAAAATAGATTTGAGCGATATAGAGCTTAAATATCTTCAAGAGATTGATGGCAGAATAGGCGAGGATGTGCTGAAATTTTTATCAATCGAGAACTCTATGAACGCAAGAACCTCTGAGGGCGGAACATCAACGCAAAGAACAGAGGAACAGCTACAATATTTTAAAATTTTTTTGGAGAAATAGCATGAGAGTAACAGTTTCGCATTTAAATGATATGAGATTTGAAGCAAAAACCGAGAAGAGCAGTTTTATTATTGATTGTCCTCAAATAACGCCTATCGAGTACTTTTTATCAGGAATCATCTCGTGCAGTGCTACCGATATGGTTTTGATGCCAAAAAACCAAGGCAAAACCGTCTCAAACTTAGTAATCAGCGGTGATGCCATAAGAAACGAGGATTTTCCAAAAAAGTTTAACACCCTTCATCTCAATTACAGCTTTGACTCCGATGGCGATGATGTTGTTGCCGCTAGATGGGTTATGGCTTCACTCGAGACATACTGCTCAACGATTAATACCATTAGAGACTCTGTCGCAGTATCTTACTCCATAACTCACAATGGAAAAAAGATTAAAGAGAATGAAAAGATTATCTCCGGCGGCGGTTTAAAAATAGATATGGGCAAAATAGAGAGCTGCCCGTCATAGGCAAAACTCTAAATCATACTCTTTGGATTTGCGTCGCTTAAATGCGACCATGCGAGCTTGGCACCCCCGACTATGTGAAAGTGCAGGTGCCTTACCTCCTGTCCACCATCTTCCCCGACATTTGTAATCACCCTATACCCATTTTCTTGAATCTTTAACTCTTTTGTAACATCGTGCATAAAAGCGGTCATATTTTTCATCATCTGCGGATCAACTTCATTGAAACTATCAACATGAACTTTCGGGATAACCAATATATGAATCGGGGCCTTTGGATTTATGTCATGAAACGCTAAAAACTCTTCGTTTTCCAATATAATATTTGATGGTATCTCTTTGTTTACAATCTTGCAAAATATACACATTCAAGTCCCTTTTTTTGTTTATTGTAACATATAAATTGCCAAATGAAGCTGTATATAAATTATTTTTGACTATAATCCACACTAAAATTTAAGAGGGAAATTCCCTCCATTATGGGTGAGTCTATTGAAAGAGTGGTATGACACAATAAAAGGGGCGCAGAGTGTTGATAAAATCGAAGAAATTCGTATATCAATATTTGGTAAAAAGGGTGTTTTAGCAGCAGAATTTGCTAAAATGAAAGAAGCGCCGGACGAAGAAAAATCAAAGATAGCACAAGAGTTAAATATCCACAAAAATGCACTTATGAATGAGCTGATGGCAAAGAAGATAACTCTTCAAACACTTGAGTTGCAAGAGAAAATGAGAACAGAAGCAATCGATGTCTCGATGTTTTCTCAAAAGCCGCAGTGCGGCGCACTTCATCCTGTTATGGAGACTATGGATAGAATCGTTGAGTATTTTTCATCGATGAATTTTGCCGTAAAAACCGGGACTATGGTTGAAGATGATTTCAATAATTTTGAAGCTCTTAACCTTCCCAAGCACCATCCTGCTCGCGATATGCAAGATACGTTTTACTTTAAAGACGAGATGTTGCTTCGCACGCACACCTCACCCGTTCAAATAAGAACGATGATGAGTACCAAACCGCCTATCCGTATGATTGCTCCGGGAGCTGTTTTTAGAAGAGATTACGATATTACCCACACTCCGATGTTTCATCAGGTTGAGGGGCTTTTGGTTGATGAAGAGGGCAGAGTCTCTTTTGCAAATTTGAAGTTTATTTTGGAAGATTTTCTTAAGTATATGTTTGGCGATGTAGAAGTTCGTTTTCGCCCAAGCTTCTTCCCTTTTACGGAGCCATCGGCAGAAGTTGATATCTCATGCGTATTTTGCAAGGGTGAGGGGTGCAGAGTTTGTTCAAAAACAGGCTGGCTTGAAGTGCTTGGATGCGGAATTGTAGATCCAAATGTTTTTGAAGCGGTAAAATACGATAATGTAAGCGGATATGCTTTTGGGCTCGGCGTTGAGAGATTTGCTATGCTTATACATCAGATAGGGGATCTTCGCTCACTCTTTGAGGGAGATATTAAGTTGTTGGAGCAGTTTCAGTGATAGTTACTAAAAGTTGGTTAAACGAGTGGATAGATTTAAGTTCGATATCTACTGATAAATTATTAAAAAAATTAAACTCTATAGGCTTAGAAGTAGATAGTGTTGTAAGCAATAAGGTTCCACAAAAAATTGTTTTTGGAAGGGTTATTGAGTGCGTAAAGCATCCTGAGGCCGATAAACTGAGCATTTGTCAAGTGGATATCGGAACAGGCATTCGTCAAATCGTATGCGGTGCCTCAAACGTAAGAGTAGGGCTTGATGTCGTTGTTGCAACTGCGGGCGCAGTCTTGCCTGATGGTATGGTTATAAAACCCGTAAAACTTCGCGGTACTGAGTCTGATGGTATGATCTGCTCGGCAAAAGAGATAGGCTTAGGGGATGCTCAAGAGGGGATAATTGAGCTTGATAAAAGTATCGGAAGCTATAAAATAGGCGATGAAGTATCAAGCAATCCGATTTTTAATGATGATATTATCGAGATAGAGCTGACTGCAAACCGCGGGGATTGTTTGAGTATCAGAGGTATCGCAAGAGATTTAAGTGCAGCCTTTGATAAACCTCTTAAAGAGATAAATAAAAAAGAGGATGAGGACAAAAGAGTCGGAATAGGCAGAATTATGACTCTCACTCATGAAAATAATCTTGATGTAAACATTAGATACAAAGCCGTGGATTTGAAAAATCTTCATTTGCCTTTTGTTGTAAAGCTAAGACTTGCGCAGATAGAGGGCAAAAGAGAATCAGATATAGAGTCTTTGATGCTATATGCCGTTCACAGTACGGGTGTAATTTTAAGAGCGTATGATTTTAAATTTTTCTGTCCGCTAAATGAGACTATGGCAAGAGCCGCTCTAAATAAAGATGAAAACGGTTTTGCGTCTATTATGGCAAAAGATAAGAAAGCTTCCGTTGTCGGAGTAAGTCAAGAGGATGCCTCTAAGGTAACGTACAGCGAGGGTACGGTTTTAATTGAAGCTACATATATTCCGCCAGACGTAATCTCTAAAAAGATGCAGGAGAAGAAGATACCGGCGTGTCCGGCATACTACAGAGCATCAAGGGGAAGTGAGCCTGAATTGAATCAAGGTCTTGATTACTGTATTGGAGTTTTGGAGGCAAATTCGGCATCTACTGTTTATGGCGGCACAATTGAGCTTGGTGATTCGCATGAAGATAAAATTATAAGCGTAACAAAGCAAGAGATTGACGAGATAATCGGTGCAAATATTGATAAAGCAAAGATAACAAAGATACTTAAAAATCTTGGCTTTGACACAACGAAATCTTCAGCGGATAATTTTGTTGTTTTGGTTCCTAGATACAGACACGATATACTAAATAGACAAGATATTGTAGAGGAGATAGTTCGCCTTGTCGGAATTGATAACATTCCTTCAAAACCGTTTGTATTTGCAGAGGATAATAGATTTAACGATGACTACACAAGATACAAAAAGAGACAGACATATAGACATAAGGCGGCTTATAGCGGCTTTTTTGAGTCTGTTCATTTTGTTTTTGACGAGAAGAGAGTTTTGCAAGAACACGGATTTGCTGTCGTAGATGAGGACAAAGAGCTCTTAAATCCTATAGTAAATACGCTTGATACGCTTAGAACCACGCTTCTTACAGGACTTCTTAGGGCTGCGTCAAATAACTCTAAAAACGGCTATTCATCGGTAAAACTCTTTGAAGTGGGGTCTGTTTTTAACTCCCAGAGAGAGGAGTCTTTGAGGATGGCGATGCTGTTTTGCGGAGATGGAGAGGCTGAGGGTCTCTCAAACTGCGGTAAGCCCTCAAAGGTTGATTTTGCATTTTTTACGCAGAAGGTGTCCGATATTATCGGAGCATTTGAGTTAAAAGAGTTTGAAACCGCACATTCACTCTCACACCCTTTTCAGTGTGCAAAAATATTGATAAAGGGCGAAATAGTAGGCGAACTTTTCAGGGTCCATCCAAATGTTGAAGAGAGTTATGATTTGGATGTTGCTTATATGTGCGAACTCGATTTTGATAAACTGCCGTATGATTTAAAAACAGCAAAGCAGACATCAAAATATCAGGCTTCTTTTAGGGATTTGAGTATTGTTATGCCAAAAGAGATGAGCTATGAGAGAGTCAAGAGCGTAATTGAATCATTCGCAACAAAAGAGGTTGTGAGATTTTACATCGTTGACAGATACAGCGACGCCTCATTGGGCGAAAATATGAGCCTCTCCATCCGTTTTGTTCTCCAATCGTTTGACAAAACTCTTGAAGAGAATGAGATTACAGCCTCTATGGATACGGTTTTAAGTGCGCTTAAAAATGAATTGGGAATCACAATAAGATGAAGAGCGTAAAAGTTTTTAAGGCATCGCCTTTTTCGCTCAATATTTCAGAGATCGCGCCTGATAAGTCAATATCCCACCGTTGCGCAATGTTTGCTATGCTAGCAGATGGAACAAGCGAGATAACTAACTTTTTAAGAGCAGAGGATACTCTAAACTCTCTCAATATTGTCAAAAACCTTGGCGCTACGGTAGTTGATGACGGAACTATTATAAAAATAAGTTCAAATGGAATAAAAGAGAGCAGCGAAATACTCGATTGCGGTAATTCCGGAACGGGAATAAGGCTGTTTTGCGGACTTTTAAGTTCAGCAGAGGGTCATTTTGTATTGACGGGGGATGAGTATCTCCGCCGCCGCCCTATGAAGAGGGTAACGGCTCCTCTTCGTGACATAGGCGCAAAGCTAGATGGAAGAAACAACGGAGATTTGGCTCCGCTTAGCATCAGGGGTGCTTCTCTTAGAGCATTTGATTATGAGAGTAAAATTGCCTCCGCGCAAGTTAAGAGCGCAATGATTCTAGCGGCTCTTAGAGCCGATGGAGAGTGCAGTTACACTGAGCCGGAACTTAGCCGCGACCATACAGAGAGAATGCTAAAGGGAATGGGTGCAGAGATAGAAACAAACGGACTTAATACAAAAATTAAGCCTATGAAAAAGCTTCTCTCTCCGCTTAAGATAAGAGTACCTGCCGATCCGTCAAGCGCTTTTTTCTTTGCAATAGCCGCTGCGATTACTCCCGATTCTAACGTAGTTTTAGAGGGTGTTACGCTAAATCCTACCCGTATCGAAGCGTTTGAGGCACTTCGCAGAATGGGTGCAGATATTAGATACGAGACAACTGATAATAAATATGAGCCAATCGGAAATATACATGTAAAACAGGCTCCGCTTCATGCAATTACGGTTGAGCACAATATCTCTTGGCTCATAGATGAGCTTCCCGCGTTGTCAATAGCGTTTGCATGTGCAGATGGCGTGAGCGTTGTCAAAAATGCCGAGGAGCTTAGGGTAAAAGAGAGCGATAGAATCTCAACGGTAGTAGAGGGTTTAAGAGCCTGCGGTATTGAGGTTGAAGAGGTTCATGACGGATACAGCGTAAGGGGCAGTGAGCTTAAAGAGGCTTTGGTTGAGAGTCACGGAGACCACAGAATCGCTATGAGTTTTATAATCGCAGGATTAAAGTGCGGTATGAGGGTAGATGACATCGAGTGCATCAACACGTCGTTTCCCAACTTTTTTGATCTGCTCCATAAGATAACAAAAACAGAGTTTAGATAGATGAAGATAGAGCTAGCGGAGAGTTACGGTTTTTGTTTTGGCGTAAAAAGAGCTATAAAAATAGCTGAAGAGAACAAAAACTCCTCCACGTACGGACCTCTTATACACAACTCCAAAGAGATTGAGAGACTTGAAAAAGATTTCAAGGTTGGCTTGACCGACAATCATAAAAGCTTCGCTTCCGGCGATAAGGCTGTAATTCGCACACACGGCATACCAAAAAACGAGCTTGAAGAGTTGGTGGCAAATAAGGTGGATGTTGTTGATGCAACATGTCCGTATGTTACAAAGCCGCAGCAGATTTGTCAGGAGATGAGCGAGCAGGGGTACGACATCATAATCTTTGGAGATGAAGCCCATCCCGAAATTAAGGGCGTTAAGAGCTATGCTACTCACGGTGCTAGGGTTGTTACCTCTCCTGCCGAGCTTGAGGATTTAAAACTCAAAGAGAAGATTGCCCTAGTTGCACAAACAACTAGAAAAGTTGAGGATTATCTGGAGATTGCAAACTATTTGATTCCGCGTTACAAAGAGGTTAGGGTTTTTAATACAATCTGCAACGCAACTTTTGAAAATCAAGAAGCCGTTAGAAAAATCTCCAAAAAAGCTGACGTTATGATAATTATAGGCGGAAAAAACTCCTCAAATACAAAGCAGCTCTTTAGTATCTCTCAAGATAATTGTAAAGACAGTTACCACATAGAGGATGAAAAAGATTTGGATTTTTCTTGGTTTGAGGGGAAAGAATTTTGTGGAATAAGTGCGGGAGCTTCAACTCCGGACTGGATTATACAAAATGTTGTCAATGCCATAGAGAGCAACTGCTAGATAAGCTCTTTTATATTTTTTAATGAAAAAATTACCAATAATTGGATATACTCACGAAATTTTTATGTAACAGAGGATAGGTAATGGCGTTCGATAACGAATCATTTGAAGAAGAAGAAAATTTTGCGGAGATGTTTGCTGCAAGCGAGAAACAGCAAGAGACAACTCGCATCGTAGAGGGTGAAATTGTTGAGATCCAAGTGGATGAAAACAGAGCATTGGTAGGGGTAGGCGATAAATTAGAAGGTTCTCTTAGCTTAGACGAGATTACCGAAAACGGTAAACTTAAGTTTAACGTTGGCGATAAAATCAAGGTTATGGTTACCGGATACTACAATGAGCGTCCTAAAATATCATACAAAAAAGTTCAAGAACAGCAAAAAACGATTGATTTCATCGACAAATACAAAGAAAACTTTGAAGATATGATTATTGACGGTGTAATTACCAAGAAAAATCGCGGTGGTTATGTTGTTGAAGCGGATGATGTAACATTCTTTATGCCTCGCTCACTGGCTGCTTTTAAAGATAATGAAGAGGTGGTTGGACGTAAGATCAAAGCTCAAGTTGTTAAAATTGACGAAGAGCAGAACTCTATAGTCGTATCTCGCCGAAAACTCTTCAATGATGAGCGCAAAAAGAAAAAAGAGGTTATCGACAAGCTGATGGAAGATGGTACTGTTATTGAGGGTACTATCAAGAAAATCACAAGTTACGGTATGTTTGTTGATGTTGGCGGAGTTGATGGTTTGGTACACTACAACGAAATCAGCTACAAAGGTCCTGTTAATCCTTCAAAGCTCTATAAAGAGGGCGATACGGTTATGGTTAAAGCCATCTCTTACGACAAAGACAAGAGACATCTATCTCTATCTATCAAAGCTGTTCAGTCTGACCCATGGGCAGAGGTTGAGAGCGAACTGGATGAGGGCGATACTATTACCGTAACTGTTTCAAACATTGAAGCATACGGCGTTTTTGTTGATTTAGGAAACGATATTGAAGGCTTCTTGCACATATCTGAAATTTCATGGGATAAAAACGTTAAAAACCCAAATGATTACCTAAAAGTCGGTCAAGAGATTGATGTTGAAGTAATTGAGATAAACCCTAAGACGCATAAGCTTCGTGTTTCACTAAAAAGACTTCTTCCAAAGCCGTTTGATGAGTTTATGAAAAATCATAAAGAGGGCGACCTGATCAAAGGAGTTGTTACATCTCTTACTGATTTTGGTGCATTTGTTCGCATAGATGGTATCGAAGGACTGTTACATAACCAAGATATCTCATGGGATAAAAATGTAAAATGTAAAGATGTTTTAAAAGCAGGTGATGAAGTTGAAGTTAAAATCGCTAAAATCAACCCTGAAGATCAAAAGATATCTCTAAACAGAAAAGCTCTCTTAGAGAGCCCTATTGAGAGTTTTGCTAAAAAACATAAGCTAAACAGCGTTGTTTCGGGAACAATTCGTGACATCAAAGATTTTGGTGTTTTCGTGTCGCTTGAAGATGGTGTTGATGCTCTTATTCGCGATGAAGATCTTGCTCCTTTGGAAAAAAGCTCTTTAGCGGTAGGTCAAAAGATAGAAGCAGTAATTGCCGTAGTGGACACGAAGCGTGACCGTATCCGTCTATCTGTTAAAAAACTTGACAATATTAAAAATCAGGCGATGCTTGATGAGATTAACGATGACGAATCACACTCTTTAGGCGATTTAATTAAAGACAAATTTAAGTAAAAATCGTGCGAAAAATCCTAAAATGGCTCACTCCTCTCATTGCAGCGGGAGTAGCTGTTTTTATCATTTTTTTTCTTATTTCAATTAACTCAAATGAGGGCTATGTAAACCTAGCTCCGCTGGAACACAAGAGCAGTGTCGCAGTAGAAGAGCCTAAAAAAGTATGGCTAAACCATTTTTCAAAATCTGAAAAACTCGGTTACTTCTATCCCGTAAATGAAGTTTTAATTCAAGTTGATTTGAATGAGAAAATAGCAAGCCAAGCAGTTTACAGACTCTCAGCACCGATATTGGACCCATATCAACTCTTCTGTTTAAAAGAGGAGTTAAAACAACATCAATTAAAGTATTATCTAAAAAAGGATAAGAACGGTGCCGAGTTGCTTATTTACTCAAAAGACAAGGACAAACTAAACTCTCTTGTCGAAGTGTTAAAAAATTATCAAATTTCAGCCAATGTCGGGCTGTACAAAGAGGATACATAAATGCAAAAACATACAATAGTTGTTTGTGACCATATTCATGAAGCAGGTTTGGAGATGCTTCGTAATGATGAGAATATAAATTTTGTTATGGCGGCTGATGAGGATAAAGTAAAACTTTTAGATATTATCAAAGATGCAGACGTTGCTATAACAAGAAGTTCGACTGATGTTGATGATAAATTTATAGCAGCGGCAAAAAATATGAAAGCAATAGTTCGCGCAGGTGTCGGCGTTGATAATGTTGATATTGCGGGATGCTCAAAAGAGGGCATTATTGTTATGAATGTTCCTACCGCAAATACTATCGCGGCTGTTGAGCTTACTATGGCTCATATGCTCTCTTGTATGAGAATGTTTCCATACTCACACAACCACTTAAAACACGAGAGAGTCTGGAAGAGAGAGAAGTGGTACGGATATGAGATGAAGGGCAAGAAGCTTGGTGTTATCGGCTTTGGAAATATCGGAAGCCGCGTAGCAAAAAGAGCTCAGGCTTTTGAGATGGATATCGTTGCTTATGACCCTTACATCAACCCTTCAAAAGTTACGGACCTTGATATGGTTTACACTAAGAACTTTGAAGATATTTTGGCTTGCGATATTATTACTATTCACACGCCTAAAAATAAAGAGACTGTCAATATGATTGACAAGGAAGAGATTGCAAAGATGAAGGATGGTGTAGTTCTAATCAACTGCGCTAGAGGTGGTCTTTACAACGAAGAGGCTCTTTATGAAGGTCTTGTGAGCGGTAAAATCCGTTTTGCGGGTATTGACGTGTTTATGAAAGAGCCAGCTACCAACCATCCGCTGCTTGACCTTGACAATGTAACGGTCTCTCCACACTTGGGAGCAAACACATACGAGTCTCAGTACAACATCGGTGTTCAAGCGGCTGAAAATGCAATCGCTGCGGCTAAAGGCATCTCTTATGCGCACGCTATGAATCTCCCGATTGATGAGAGCAAAATACCTCCGTTTGTAAAACCTTTCTTAGAGATGGGACAAAAAATCGGATTTTTGGAGTCTCAGCTTAACAAATCTCAGATTGTTGCCATAAAAGTAAGCGGACAGGGTGATATAGCAAAGTATGTTGACTCACTTGCTACTTTCGTTGCAGTAGGTGCTATGAGCCAAATCAGCGATGATACTATCAACTACGTAAACGCTGAATTTATAGCAAAAGAGAAGGGTATTAAGGTTGAGTTTGAAGCGCTTCACGACTCATCTGTTTACAAAAACCTAATTACTATAAAACTGACTACGGCTGAGGGCGGAACAACTACAATCAGCGCTACTATTTTTGATGATAACATATTTAGAATCGTTTCTATCGACGGCTTTGATATCGAAGTTGCACTAAAAGGCGATATGATAATACTCAAAAATCAAGATGTCCCAGGTGTTATCGGAAATATCGGTACTACTTTGGCAAAGCACAATGTAAATATAGCGGACTTCTCGCTTGCTAGAAACGATAAGAAGCAAGCGCTTGCTGTTATCTTGGTTGACAGTATTATAAGTGATGCTACTCTAAGCGAACTGCTAAAAATTGACGCTTGCTCAAGCGTGCAGTACGCTAGATTATAGACTTAAACTACTATATGAGCAAAAGCCCATATAGTTAGGCAGGGACAAATGTCCCTACAACCCCCTAAAGCTACACACATCGT
>KB226185.1_pt28 | contig 10834 bp, 13 predicted proteins | sample 524768 | NCBI WGS metagenome assembly AMQJ01 (sample SAMN00998488, study PRJNA167727) | sediment metagenome | isolation source: subsurface aquifer sediment | place: USA: Rifle, Colorado | collected Aug-2009
CTGGTTTATTCTTCAGCTTCCAATTGAGAGAAGAGTTAGTTTTATGATTGACAGGGATATCTATAATTGGAAATTTGCAAATAGGGTTTTTAAATTGGCAGAGTTGATTCCGGTCTCCCAAAAAGCTTCAAAAGATTCATTTGTTGAAACCTCAATGAAATTAAAAAATGGTAATATTATAGCGATATTTCCAGAGGGTGCGATTTCTAGAAATTCTGTTATATCAAAGTTTTATAGAGGCTATGAGTTAATCGATAAAAATGGTGCCGTTATAGTGCCGTTTCACATAGATGGCGTCTTTGGAAGTCTTTTTGCAAGACACAAAGGCGATGTAAGAAGATGTTTTTTAAAAAAAAGAGAGATAACTCTTACTTTTGGCGAGCCGATTTCGCAAGAGATTAAGGCGGATGAGTTAAGAGATAGAGTTGTAAAATTAAAAAGTTGATATAGAGGAAATAATTTGAGAACAACATTAATCATAGGTGCAGGTGGAGTTAGTCGTGTAGTTGTACACAAATGTGTACAAAATGCGGATGTTTTTGGGAAAATCGTACTTGCAAGCAGAACGCTTAGCAGATGCCGAGATATAAGAGATGAGCTTCCAAATGCGGATATAGAAGTGGCAACGGTGGACGCTGACAGTGCGGATGAAGTTATAAAACTTATAAACTCATGCAAACCGAGTATTGTTATAAATGTTGCACTTCCGTATCAGGATTTGGCAATTATGGATGCTTGTATTGCTACTAAAACGCCGTATCTTGATACTGCAAACTATGAACATCCGGATGAAGCGAAGTTTGAGTACAAGCTTCAGTGGGCAAGAGATGCGAAGTTCAAAGAAGCGGGCATTATGGGTCTTTTGGGAAGCGGTTTTGACCCTGGGGCGACAAATGTATTTTGTGCCTATGCTCAAAAACACTACTTTGACGAAATCCACACCATAGATATACTTGACTGTAACGCGGGCGATCACGGTTACGCTTTTGCTACAAACTTTAACCCTGAAATCAATCTTCGTGAAGTTAGTGCAAACGGCAGATATTGGGAGAACGGCGAGTGGATAGAGACAAAGCCGCTTGAAATTATGCAGGTTTGGGACTATCCTGAGGTTGGACCAAAAGATAGCTACTTGCTTTATCATGAAGAGATGGAGTCGCTTGTAAAGCATATTAAAGGGTTAAAACGTATCAGATTTTTTATGACATTTGGGCAGAGCTACATCAAGCATATGGAAGTTCTTCAAAATGTGGGAATGCTGGGCATTGAACCGGTTGAGCACAAGGGCATGATGATAACTCCGATAGAGTTCTTAAAAACTCTGCTTCCTGACCCTGCATCTTTGGGTTCTCGCACAAAAGGAAAAACAAATATCGGCATCGTTGCAGAGGGTATCAAAGATGGTAAAAAGAGAAAGATTTACATTTACCAAGTAAAAGACCATGAAGAGTGCTACCGTGAGACAAACTCTCAGGGCGTTTCATACACAACAGGAGTTCCTGCTATGATAGGCGCAAAACTTATGCTTAAAGGTATCTGGAGCGGAGCGGGCGTGTTTAACATGGAGCAGATGAATCCTGACCCATTTATGGACGAGATGAACACGCAAGGGCTTCCTTGGCAAATCAAAGAGCTGGAAGCATAATATATGACATTTAAGCATATAATAGCCGATATTGAGTCCTTGCCGCCGCTATCAAACACACCGTTTGTTATTCAACAGATATATAGCTGTGGCTCTCAAAATATCGATATTATAAGGCTTGTAAAAGTTATAGAAAATGATGCAACATTGGCTGCTAATATCCTAAAGATGATAAATCAGCCAATATATGGTTTTTCAAGAAAAATTGCCTCCATCTCTCAAGCTGTAACACTTTTTGGAACAGATGAGATTTACGGCCTTGTTATAAAATATGCGATAGGGGAGCGCTTGAGGGCGGATACGGAGATATATAGTCTTGATAATAAAAGATTTAACGATGTTTGTCAGCTTCAAAACACTCTTATGATGCAGTGGTACTCAAGAGTTGATATCAGACATGCTCAGTTTATGGCTCCGCTTGCTCTTATTATGGAAACCGGCAAGCTTGTTTTGGCAAATGAGGTAATGAAGAGTAACTACTCAAAGCAGTTTACGATAGGGTATAGAAATGCAAAAAACCCGATTGTATATGAGCATAATCTGCTTGGAACTACAACATACTATCTCTCGGCACTCCTCTTTGAGCACTGGAAATTAGAGCCTCTCTATGTAGAGATATTAAAAGGACTTGATTTTGAAACAAATGCAAGTCCAAAGGTTAAGTCATATATAGACTCGCTTGATGTAGTAAGAGTCGCCGTAAATCCAAAGCATATCTTAACACCCGCTTCCATAAAAGAGGCATGTGAGATAGTCGAGCAGATGGGGCTTGATGCAGATGATTTTGAACATGTCGCAAAGAGGGTAAAAGAGCAGTACGGCAAAGTTCTTGTAAATAGATTGACAAAAAAACAGTAAAAAAAGTAGATAAATATGAAAAATTTTGATAAATTAAGCACTCCGTACTATATGTGTGATGAATCTCTTTTGAGAAATAATCTCGAAATTCTAAATCGTGTGCAGATTCAAAGCGGCGCTAAAGTTATTTTGGCACTAAAGGGCTTTGCAATGTGGAGCACGTTTCCTTTAGTAAAGCAGTATTTAAAAGGGTGTACTTCAAGCGGACTTCATGAGGCATTATTAGCAAGAGAAGAGTTCGCAAAAGATGATAAAAACTTAGAGGTTCATACCTACTCTCCTGCCTTTAAAGATGAGGATATAGATGAGATAGCGCGCATATCTGACCATATCGTATTTAACTCTCCTTCCCAGCTTTTTAAGTACCACGAGAGAGTAAAAAAAATAAACCCTGCCGTGAGCCTATCGCTAAGAATAAATCCGGAGCAATCATCCTCTCCAAAAGATATCTACAACCCTTGCGGGCTTTATAGTCGCCTTGGCACAACACTTGAAAATTTTGATGAAGCTGTTTTGGAGCACATCGACGGACTTAATTTTCACGCGCTTTGTGAACAGGACGTTGACGCATTAGAAGATGTTTTAGAGGCATTTGAGGCAAAATTCTCAAAGTACTTTAAAGGTATGAAATATATAAATTTCGGCGGTGGACATCATATTACAAAAAAGGGTTATGATGTTGATAAGCTCATAAATATCATTAAAGAGTTTAGAGCTAAGTATGGCGTTGAAGTTTACTTAGAGCCGGGAGAAGCGGTAGGGTGGCAGACGGGCGTACTTGTAAGCAGCGTGCTTGATATTGTCCATAACGGCATGGATATCGCCATCTTAGACACATCCGCAGAAGCTCATATGCCCGACACTCTTGCGATGCCTTATCGTGCAATGGTTAGAGGAAGCGGCGAGGCGCTAGAGAAAAAATACACCTACCGCTTGGGTGGCAACACATGTCTTGCAGGCGATATTATGGGTGACTATTCTTTTGATAAGCCTTTAAAAATCGGTGATAAGATTATATTTGAAGACCAGATTCATTATACTTTTGTAAAAAATACGACATTCAACGGCATTAAGCTCCCATCTCTAGTTTTACTAAAAGAGGATAAAAGCGTAGATGTTGTCAGAGAGTTTGGATATCAAGATTATAGAAATAGACTTTCATAAAGGAGAAAAAATGGTAGAAGACAAAAAAAGGTGGAATGAGAGATACTTGGATAACCCCATGCCGCAGAGCGTGTCTCCGTTTTTGGAGAAGTATATAAGCCATGCAAAGGTTGGGCAGGCGATAGATATCGCATGCGGAACAGGCAGAAACACGCATTATCTGGCAGATTTAGGGTTTTTAGTCGATGCTGTAGATATTTCTGATTATGCGCTTGATAAAGTAAAAAATAGCGCAATGATTACAAAAATAGATGCGGATCTGGATAAGTATAATTTGACTCCAAATAGATATGATTTGATAGTAAACGTGAACTATCTTAACCGTCGTTTGGTCTCACAGATGAAAGATGCTCTTCGTAGTGGCGGAGTGCTAATGTTTGAGACGTTCATTGTTGCACATGGAGATTTTCATCTCCCGACTACAAACCTTGACTATCTGCTTAGAAAGAATGAACTTCTGCACTCTTTTATAGGACTTGATGTTATCTATTATGAGGAGAGGGTTGATGTGAATTTGAGGGGCGAAAGAATAAAAATTGCTTCAATCGTAGCAAAAAAAGCATAATTTTTTATTATATTGTTACTAGTATAATAATTTATAATTTGCTATAATTTTCTAAATTTTTAAATTAAAGGGGCGTAAGCCAATGAAAAAAGTGTCTATATTTTTGTTTTTTGTTATTTTCTCAACACTCTCTTTTGGTGGGGAAGTTGTTGTAAACTATGGCGGTGAGACGGTTAAAGTAAAGGGAAATTTCCCAACAGTTGGCTCAAAAGCTCCCGCTGCTCGCGTGACACAACCTGATTTTGGAATAAAAATGGTCGGCGGAAAAACTGACAGAGTTCAAGTTATCGTAACAGTTCCCTCCATAGACACTCCGATATGTTCTGCACAGTCAAAAAGATTTGATGATGAGATAAAACGTTTTCCTGAAGTAGATATGACCGTTGTTTCTATGGATTTGCCTTATGCAGATGATCGATTTTGCAAAGGGCAGGGTATCCAAAACATCTCTATTGCTTCTGACTTTGCGTATGGTGAAGTTGGAGAAAATTACGGTGTCGTCGTAACTGACGGTGAACTTAAAGGGCTATTAATTAGAGCGATTTTCATTGTAGGCAAAAACGGAAGAATTATCTACCAAGAGATTGTCTCAGACATCAACAAGGAGCCTGATTACAATAAGGTAATGGAAGCCATAAAAACGGCAAATGCTTTAAAATAAATCATATATTTTGTTAAATAATTTGTCTGGGAGTTTCATATTTTTACGAAATTAAATCTGTTTTTTCTCATTTTATTTGCTCTGCCGTACTCTATGTTTTCGGATGATGATTTATCGGCAAGAGTAAACATAATACAAGATAAAAATGAATTCAATATTATTTTAAGTGCCGAAAAAGGCAACTATATACTAGAAGATATTCTAAGTTTGGATATAAGCCCGGAAGAAGCATCTTTTAACAGTGTTTTTTATCAAGACTCGGAACTTTATGATGGCAAGAATGTCTTTTGGAAAAAAACAAAAATAAAAGCAATTGTCGAAGCACCGCAAAACAAAGAGTTCAACTTTGTTTTAATGTACCAAATATGCGACAAGTCTCATAAATGTTCAGAAATTCAAAAATATGAAAAAACATTTACACTCTTAAAGACAACTCAAGCTAAAGAGATACCTGTAAATAAAACCCAAGAAATAGAGCCATGCGCCAAAGGAGAGATTTGCTCAGATGATAAAGAAAAAGTAGATATATTCAATAATAAAGTTACAACTCTAATATTTGGCGATGCAAATCAAAGCGATAGCAATATGACACAAATAAAAAGTGAGCAAGATGACATCGCAGAGATGCTTAAAAACAAAAATTTACTTTTTACATTGATAACTTTTTTCGGTTTTGGATTTCTTCTTGCTTTTACTCCATGCATGTTGCCTGTTATTCCTATACTTTCTGCAGTTATAATCTCTAAAAAAGAGAATATCAGTACAAGAGAAGGCTTTATGCTTTCTCTTGTATATGTAGTTTCAATGTCCGTTGTTTACGCTATTGCAGGGATTATTGCAGCGTCGCTTGGAGGCAATATTCAAGCTTTTTTTCAACAAGTATGGATAATAGTTTTGTTTGGCATGTTCTTTTTTGTGTTGGGTTTGGCAATGTTTGGAACATTTACTATACAAATGCCAAAGAGCATACAATCATTTATGAATAGCAAAGCGCTTTACGGAAATGATAGGACATATTTTAATGTTGCTATTTTAGGGATGCTATCAGCATTGATAGTAGGTCCTTGCGTTGCGCCGCCGTTAGTTGGTGCACTTATATATATTAGTCAAACCGGAAATGAGTTTATAGGCGGACTTTCCCTGTTTTTAATGAGTTTTGGAATGGGCCTGCCTCTGCTTCTAATAGGTGCAGGCGCGGGCAAGTTTATGCCAAAGCCAGGTCCTTGGATGGCAGATGTAAAACTATTTTTCGGCTTTATGATGATTGGATTCTCAATATGGGTTTTGTCTCGTATATTGGATGGGCAGATAATTTTACTTTTATTGGGAGTTCTGCTAGTAGCTATTGCAATTTTTATGAATATATTTGAAAATAAAGCATGCTCGGCTATTGATAGCATATATCATCTAAAAAAATTAGTTGCACTACTTATTTTAATGTATGGTATTGTTTTGATGATAGGCTCGATAGCAGGCGCAACAAATGTAAAAGACCCTCTTGAACCTTTTAAAGCGAAGTTTATAAGCGATAAAAGGCTATTGCTTGCAGAATTTAAAACTATTTCAGCTGAAGAGTTTGATACAACATTGGAAAAACTGCAAAAACCTGCAATGATAGTTTTTACGGCACAGTGGTGCGATAATTGCAGAGAGCTTGACGCAAATGTACTTGGTAAGGTTGAAGTAACGCAGCAGCTCGATATGTTTGAACTTATAAAAGTAGATGTTACGCAAGTCAGAGATATAGATATAGAGCTATTAAAAAGATTTTCACTATATGGCCCTCCGGGCATCATCTTTTATGATGCAAATAAAAAGGAGCTGAAAAACTTCCGCCTCTCTGGCTATAAAGAAAAAGAGCTCTTTATAGAGCATATACAAAAAGTAAAACGCGCACTTTAGCGCGTCGTAACACTCCACAAAAAAATATCCCCATTTTTATAACTATTGCAATTTGTAAAGAAATTGTAAACAAACAATCAATCCGCTTTTGACAGATTTCCTTCATACTTTTATTGTTTAAAATAAGTTTAGGAGTTTAAAAATGGTGAGAGTAGTTATAGCTTTATCAATGGTGGCTTCATTAACGTACGCATATACACTAAATCCGCAGATGCAAGAGTTTATGGGCACTTTGTTAAGTGAAGCAAAAAAACAAAATCCAAATCTTAAAGAGTTTGATTATGCCAGAGGCGAAAAGATATTTACAACAGATCAGATAGGCAAAAAAGGCAAAAAAATCTCCTGTGTAACTTGTCACACGACAGATCTGAGCAAAAACGGACTCAATGAGAATACAAACAAGGTCATAAAACCGCTCTCGCCATCGGCAAATCCAGCGAGGTTTAGTGATGTCAAAGAGGTTAAGAAGTGGTTGAGAAGAAACTTTCAAGATGTTTACAACAGAGAAGGTACGGCTCAAGAACAGGGTGATGTAATCACCTATATCATAAATAAAAAATAAAGGATAAACCATGAAAAAGATAATTGTAGCATCAGTGTTGATTGCAGGGGCTCTAATGGCTAAAAACACATCGTTTGAAGAACAAAAAGGTGTAGCACCAGTAACGGATGCTCTATACATAAAAGAGTGCGGAAGTTGTCACTTTGCATATCAGCCGGGACTTCTTCCGAGCAGATCTTGGGAGAAGGTAATGGGTGGTTTGGATGATCACTTCGGTACAGATGCGTCTCTTGAGGCCGCTGATAGTGAAAAAATATCGAAATATCTGCAGGATAACTCTGCCGAGAAAGCTAAGAACTATAAGAAAAGCAGAAAAATAAACGAGACCATCGCAGAGGCTGAGACGCCGATTGCTATAACAAAAACACGCTACTTCATTCAAAAACATAGAGAAATCGGCTCCGAATTGATTAATCAAAAAGAGGTTAAATCGCCCTCTAACTGTGCGGCTTGTCACACAAAAGCAGATAAAGGTTCGTACAGTGAGAGGGAGATAAATATCCCAAACTACGGAAAATGGGAAGATGACTAGGACATACGTATGGAGCCTCTTTACGAGACTCTTTCATCTCTTTTTAATTATCGGCATTGCCGCGGCATATATGATTTCAGATTTTGAAAATCTCTTAAGCTACCATGCGGCAGCCGGCTATTTTGTCGGGGTTCTACTCTTGTTTAGGATTGTCTGGGGATACATGGATGTAAAATTTTCAAAATTTGAAGATTTTAACTTTAATCTTAGAGACTTAGCCGACTATTTGTTTGCTATCTTTGGCAGAAAAAAAGAGTATGTAGGGCACAATCCTGCTTCAAGCTGGGCGATAGTAGCAATGATTGCCCTTGGTCTTGCCTCGGTTGGAAGCGGGGTTGTAGTTTATGGCACGCAAGAGGGGATGGGAGTGCTCTCCTTTTTAAATAAATCACTCTTTGGAGAGATGGATTTTTTTGAGGAGTTACATGAGTTTTTTTCAAACGCTTTTATATTTGTAATATTTATCCATGTTTTGGGAGTTTTTATAGATAGGTTTTTTCATAAATCCCAAGCAGTTGATTCTATGATAGATGGCTATAAATATAGCACGGAAGATGAGCTGAGGCTTACTTTTTTACAGAGACTCTTTGGTGTGGTGTGGATTACAACATCCATTTTGCTTCTTTTTTATATCTTGGCAAATCCGTCAAATATGTTTATAGCGGATGCAAACGAGAGAGTTGATTATAAAGCCGAGCATAAGATGTTTGAGAGTGAGTGCATCTCATGCCATACGCTCTATCCGCCATACCTTTTACCAAGGGAGTCTTGGGTTTTGGTGATGGATAATCTGCAAAATCATTTTGGAGATGACGCTTCGCTTGATGAAGCGGACAAAGAGTCCATAAAAGAGTATTTGGTAAATAATGCAGCAGAGAGTTCAACAAAAGAATCAGCGCAAAAAATTTTAAAAAGTATAAAAGACAGAGAGACTATCGCAATAACAAAAACTCCCTATTGGGAGAGAAAGCATGAAAATATAGACAAAAGCGTCTTTGAAAATAAAAAAATAGCGGCTAAGTCAAACTGCAAAGCTTGTCATAAAGATATCGAGCAAGGTTTGTTAAATGATAAAGATATTAAAATACCCAAGCTGACATAGGAAGAAAATATGAAATTTATAATCGTTCTGCTGCTCTTTTTTGCCGCCATTCATGCCGATGATGATTATGAACGTCGCCATATAAACAAAGAGCTCTCTCATCTTGATTTATCGAAAGAGCAAAGCATTGAGATAAAAAAAATTGTATATGACTTTAGGCTAAAGCTAAGAGAGTTTGAAATTTTTAAAAAAGAGATTGAAAATAAAAAAGAGAATATGTTTTTAAAAGAGTTTTTTTATACTGATGAATTTGATAGACTAAGTAAAGAGCTTGATACAAAAGCGCGAGAAATAGAGAAGAATTTTTTGCTAAAGATACATGCGGTTTTAAATTTAAAACAGAGAACAAAGTTTATAAAGCACTTTGACGACTGGAAGGTCGAGTAATGCGCAATATTTTGCTTATAGAAGATGATGAGGATATGCAAACGCTTATCCGCGATTATCTTGTAAACTATGATTTTTGTGTAGATGCTTTTGCAAAACCGCTAGAAGCACTCACTCATCTTGAGAAAAACAAGGAGAGATACGCGGTTGTAGTGCTTGATTTGATGCTTCCTCAAATTGACGGTTTTGATGTATGTAAAAAAATAAGACAAATTTCAGCGCTTCCCATTATTATCTCATCGGCTCGCAGTGAAATCGGAGATAAGATACTGGGGTTTGATTTGGGTGCGGATGATTATCTCTCAAAGCCGTATGAGCCAAGAGAGTTGGTGCTTAGAATAAATGCAATGCTAAAAAGAGGCGCAAATAAAAACAAGATAGTCGGCGATTTTGAGATAAATGAAGATAAGCACGAGATAAAGATAGATGGTCTGATGCTTGAGCTTACAAAAATAGAGTACGACATACTAAATCTTTTTTTGCAAAACAGAGGCAAGGTTTTATCCCGCGAGAGCATATCAAATGCTATCGGCGCCATTGAGTATAACTCCAAAGAGAGAACGGTAGATATGCACATAAGCAATATACGCCAAAAAATAGGCGATGACTCAAAAGACCCTCAATACATAAAATCTGTATGGGGTATCGGCTATAAGTTCATAGGATAGCAGATGTCAATAGTATATAAAGTCATAATCCTGTTTTTAATCAGTTTTAGCTTGATGATATTTGTATCTTCAAGAACAAACAGCCTGACGCAAAACAGTATAGAGACGCTTTTGAAAGATAAATATATATATGTTTCAGATGAACTTTTTACCTATCTCTCAAACAACAACCAAGAGATTTTGAAGAAAAAAATTGATGAGCTAAAACTCGAAGTAGTTGAAGATAAAGAGCACTATTTTAAGGCTTCGCACACTCTTTACGAGTATGTTACGGAACTTACAACTATTAAAATCTTAAAGCATGAAGACAATAGATATCTGCTATATATGAAATATCTTGATGATGATATTTTAGTTATCGATAAATCCCAAAACAGCGCTTTTGAGCAAAAAAAGTTTTTAGACTATATGATTTTGGCTGATATTTTGATATTGATAATTTTATGTTTGCTGATTTTAAAGATGGTGTATCCTATAAAAAAGATATCAAAGATCATAAAAAAATTTGGTGAGGGTGGGTATCACCTGAGGGTGAATACAAAAAGCAAAGATGAGATAGGCGAAGTTGCAAATACGTTTAACTCTATGGCATCAAATATTCAGGTTTTGATAATATCCAGAGAGAGATTGCTGCGCGACATCGGACATGAGTTAAAAACTCCAATCTCGAAGTCAAAAATAGCGCTAGAGATGATCGAAGAGGGGAAGTATAAAAAAATAGTAAGCAAGGCTTTTTCTCAAATGGATGAGATGGTTAATGAGCTCTTATATATTGAAAAATTTAATTC
>KB224159.1_pt2 | contig 10829 bp, 12 predicted proteins | sample 524768 | NCBI WGS metagenome assembly AMQJ01 (sample SAMN00998488, study PRJNA167727) | sediment metagenome | isolation source: subsurface aquifer sediment | place: USA: Rifle, Colorado | collected Aug-2009
TTATTAAATGATTAATAATATTTTCTGAAACAAAACTAGTTTCAAGTTATTAACTCTAAATGAAAACGAGATTAAAATTCGATTAAAAATACGATTAACCATATCTGTGCATTACAATTTTAATTTACTTAGCTTAAAATTTCAAAATGACATTGGGCTCAAAAAAAAATTTTAAAACTTTAATTCTTTATGGTCTTACCGGGACATTCCCCTCAATTATAAATATTTTAATTCTACCTTTTATTGAAGGACCAACGAAACTTAATGCTGTCGATTTTTCGCACATAGCTATCATTGAATCAATTGTAGTATTTGGTTGGTTAATTGCAAGTTTTTCAGGAGGAAACGTAATTTCAAGATTTTATTATGATTTTGTTGATTCAAAACCTGAATTTAACAAATTTATTTCAACTTTTTTTATTTCGATAATTCTTAGGGGATTGTTTTTATTCTTACTATTTCTTTTTTTATCTGATTTGCCTGGTAGAATATTTATTCAGCCAGAACTACAATCGTTTTCTGTTTATGGTCCAATTGCAATTATAATTGGAATTAACAGATCGCTAAACACTGCACTAACCGCCCTATTACGAAATCAAAAGAAAGTATTTTTTTATACTATATTTAATATTTCAACCGGTTTATTACGAGGAATTGGCCAAGTTGTAGGATTGTTTTTTATTGAAATGTCATTCAAGGGATATTTATATGGAATTTTTATTAGTAGTTTAATAACTGGCGTTTTTATATTAGTTTATATCCTTTATTCATATGGCGTTAATTACCATCGACAAATATTCAAACAAATAAATCAATTTGCTATTCCCATTTTTTACTATGAATTAATACTATGGATAATGACATATGCAGATCGATATCTTTTAGAAAAATATCCGGTAAATTTAGGTTTATACGAAACTGTAACAAGATTTGCTTTGGGAATCCGAATGATTATTCATGGTTTCAATAATGCGGTCCAGCCGGAGATTTATGGATACTTTAAATCCGGTATTAAACAAAATGAAAAATCTATTCGACAAGTCGCTAATATTTTTATATTAGTATCTCAAGTACTTATTATAAGTTCAATTATTCCCGTTATGTTATATCTGTATTATTTCTGCGATTCGAATATCCAAGAAGCTTATAGTTTTGTACCAATAATAATAACTTTATTAATACTAAAGAGTCAGTTTATGGTTTTTACAGCACCTGTATTGTACTTTAAAGATACTAAGATGTTAATGTATACGAACATTATTGGTGCAATACTAGCCATAAGTATAAATATTTTACTAATCCCACATTTAAAAATTTATGCTCCTTTATTAGCTATAGGAATTTCTGATTTTTTTATCATTTTGTGTATTAAACACATTGAAACTAAGAAATACAATATAAATTGGAATCAAAAAAAGATATTTTATTCTCCTATTATTATAGTAATTATTGCCGGATTACTGGAATTGATAAAAGTTAAACTAAATATAAATCCTTTTATCATTTCATTTATACTAATTACAATATTTATAATGAGTATAGGAAGTTTGTATAGGGGTGAAATAACAACTATCACTAAAAAAATACTTTTAAAAGAAAAGGATTTTACATCTAACCAAAAATATTAAAATTATCCTTTACAAATTGATTTCCGAAGTATGATGAAAGAAAATATGCAACTGTCTTAAGTTCTATAGAAGATTTTCTGAAATATAAACGAGCATTGTCCATTTCATTTACTAAATAATGATATCTCGCTCTTGATCCATTTATCCTTTTTATAGCTAAATCAACTTGTTTTCTATATTTTGTACGGTATTTTTCTAAAACAAGCAACGAATAATAATAATCCTTTAACCGATAATCGATATTTAATGAGAGATTGTCTCCATTCATAATCCTGGTCATCAAGCATTCTCCCAATTCTGCTGATTCCTTATTTTCAAATAGTCTAAGAAAATAATCATAATCAATCATTCCAAAATTTTCTTCGAACAGTACATTCTTTAATTCACTACGTATCATTAATGTGCTAAAATATGCTTGTTGTCCATCTTTTGACTTTGAAACTTTATTTAAAAAAGTCTGGTTCTTTTCATAGTAAAATACTTTTTCTATATTATGAGATCGAATTATGACTTTTCCGTTTTTTAAATTTACTACTTTGTAACCTGTCGAAACTATTGGCACATCTTTTATAACTTTAAGCTGCTTCCTGATTTTTTCAGAATCCCATAAATCATCATGATCAATAAAACAAATGTAATCTCCGGTTGCATTATTTAAACCAATATTTCGTCCTTTATTAGGACCTCCAGAATTAATATTTGTTTGAAAATAATTTATATTATTCTTTCTAAGAATACTTGTAGTGGAATCAGTTGAACAATCATCAATTACTAATAATTCCAAACAAAAATCAGAATTTAAACCTGTTTGATTAAAGATTGAATCTAAGGTAGATTGGATTGTTTTTTCTGCATTATACGTAGTTAATATTACTGAAATCTTTTCCATAAATATTATTTTTAACAATAATATCTTACTGGAATTAATAAGAAATGAAAACGAGATTAAAATACAATTAAAATTTTGATGGTAATGGCAAATAAATCATAAAATCAGATCCACTATTTACTTCTGTAGTAAGTTCAATTTTCCCGCCATGTTGAGAAATAATTTTATCTACAAGCGAAAGCCCTAGTCCATGACCTCTTTCTCCCATTGCATTTTTTGCACGATAAAATGGTTGAAATATCATTTTTACATCATCAGTTGGTATTCCAATTCCTTTATCTATAAAATGAATAACCAGTTTTTTATTGTTAGTATCCACAAATATTGTTGCACTTTTATCAGGGGAGTATTTACATGCATTATCGATTAAATTTATTATTACCGTTTTTAGAAGTAATTCATTACCATATATTGTAAAATTGCCCTCGTCTGTTATATTTTCGCTAAAAGAAATGGTAATAGAATATTCGGGTTTACGTTTTATAATTTCCGAACGAGAGTTCCATAAAGTATCATCTATGCGTAAATTTGTAAAAGTAATCTCGGTAGTTTCAGAGCTGGCCTGTGCAAGAAGTAATAACTTGTTTGCTAAATGATTTAGGTTTCTCATGTCATCGAGCACAGAAATCAAAGTTTCTTGATACTCACCAGTTTTTCTATCTTTCATTAACAGAACTTCTATTTGTCCACTAATTGCTGTTAATGGAGTTCTTAGCTCATGCGAAGCATTGGCAATAAAGTTTTTTTGAATTTTAAATGCTGATTCCAAACGATGCAACATTCCGTTAAAGGTTTTTGCTAATCGGGCAAGTTCATCAGTACCATTTCCCTCATCAATTCTTTGGTCAAGATTAGTAATACCTATCGAATTTACTTGTAAAATGATATTTGTAACAGGATTTAATGCACGAGCTGCAAATACATGACCTGCAAAATATATTATAAATAAACCTGAAATAAATACAACGAACAAAATCAATCTAAGTCGTTTCAACTTATTTATTCCAAAAATATCAGTTGCTGCAGCAAAAACAACAATACGATCAAATTCACTTGTGTAAAATTCTCCTAATATTTCATATGGTTTTTGTATATATCTAATTTTTTCTTCAATTCTAACTTTGTCAATGTAGTTTTCAGGAATTTTTAAAACATTTGTTTCATCCGAACTATAAATTTGATTGTTTAAGTAATCAAAAATTACAATTTTTTCATTAGGTAAGCTTAAAGGATTATTTTTTTCAATTTTTTTTAGCAAATCAGCATTTATTTCATCAATATCGATTAACATTTGAGCAACCAATCTTGCTTTGTTAGCTAGTCTATCGTAAAACTCTTCTTTTCTGCTTTTTGAAAAAGAAATATAAATTGCCAAAGATGATAAAAACAATATTAGCGCAACAATTGCAATAAATTGATATGTGAGTCTTTTACGAATTTCCATTATTTATCATCGAAAATATAACCTTGTCCTATTTTTGTGTGAATAAGCTTGTTATCAACATCCTTATCTATCTTCTTTCTTAGAATATTAATATAAACATCAACCACATTTGTACCTGTATCAAAAGTAATATCCCATACTTTTTCAGCTATTTCAACCCTTGAAACTACGCGACCCTTATTTCTCATTAAAAACTCTAATAAAGCAAATTCCTTTGCAGTAAGTTCTATGATTTTTCCACAACGCTGTGCATTCTTTTTGTCAATATCTAAAATCAAATCGGAAATTTTTAGTGTATTTTGGGTTTGAATTATTCCAGATGTTCTTTTTGTGAGCGCTTTTATTCTAGCAATTAATTCTTTAAATTCAAATGGTTTCACAAGATAATCATCTGCCCCTGAATCAAAACCTGTAAGCTTATCATCAGTAGTACCAAGAGCTGTAAGCATTATGATTGGTACTTTCTGATTTTTAACCCTTATTTTTTTACATAACTCATAACCGTTCATATATGGCAAAATTACATCCAAAAGAATAATTTCATAGGTATTTTTAACAGCAAGCCGTTCACCCATTTGTCCATCAAAAGCTATATCAACTTCATAATCTTGTTCTTCAAGACCTTTTTTTAAAAATTCAACAACTTTTAGTTCGTCTTCAACTACAAGAATTTTCATTGCTATTATCTATAATTAATAAATTACTAAATTAGTAATTACTTGAGATTAATTACTAAAATTATGTTAGCTCATTGTTTTTGGAATTAAAAACGTAAAAGTGTTTATAATGTTTTACCGATAGAAATATTCTTTTCTTCATATTCAGAAACTTAATTAAATAAGTTGAATCTTTTACTAACATGAACTTTTAGGTTACAATTTAAAAAAAGCTAATTCTAAATTTGAATTAGCTTATAAATATTACTCGAAAAGAATTCCTTTCTATTTTAAAGTAAATGTTGTCATTCCTAATTTATTTTCTTTAGTAAATACTTCAACGATATAAAGTCCAGGCTTATAATTTTCTGTTCCTGCCCAATTCGAGCAAACATTAATTTTTTGATTTTTATAATTAACGGTTTCTTGTTGTGAATATACAACTTTCTGCTTAAATTCAGGGTGTATAAAAGTTAATGGAGCATCTGAATCAGAAAGGACTTCTGCATCAGGTGATAAAATTCGAATATAAAAATCTTTCATTCCCGGATCTGTCACTTTATTATCCATAACATCAAAGCAAATCTTTATTTTTATTGTTCTCTTAGCAATGGCTGTTTGCATTTCCTTATTGGCAAAACTTTTTTTAAGCGGATTAACCGTTAAACCATCTATATCTAATCTGCTCGCATATCCAAGTTTTGTGCTCAGTTCATCAATTCTATTAACCATAAAATTAATAGTGCCGTTTAAGGTTTTATTAAGCTGTCTGGCAATAAATAAAGAATCAATTACATCTACATATTTTTCTCTAATTGAATCTATTTCATGCAATAAGCGCTGACTTTCAGCTTCTTTTAATTTCTTATCATTTAACAGCACTCTTATTTTTCTCTCCTTTTCTTCAAGTTTTTGGGTAGCATCTTTAACAACTTCATCCATTTTAGTCGACACACCTCTAAATTTATTCATTTCATTTTTCGCCATTTGAAGCTTCTGGGCAATTTGAGCATTTGTTTCTTGCAATTTTTGCTGTGTGATCATTCCCTCACTTTCGCCTCTTAATAAGAATAGATTTGTAATAAGTGATGCTGCAAACAAAATGCCTAAAAACCATATATAAAACTTAGGTCCTACCTTGTCAGAATTTCTACTCATAATTATTTTGCTTTAGGAAGAGTTTCTACTGTTATTTTAACCAATTCAAAATTGAAGGCCTCATCTTTTAAGTCTTCGTTTGTAAACGAAAAATTATCAAAACCTTGTTTTTTTACGTTGTGGGTAAAGCTCTTTTTAGGTTTTATTGTAATTTCTTGTTGGTTACTAGTAGCTTTTAAATCCATTCCCCAATAGTAGTTTACATTGAAAGTTACTTTTACTGGATTGTCATTTGTGTTTTCCATCTTAATTACTAATGCTAATGGACTATCCTTTTTGAAAAGTTCAGATGGTTTCCATTTATAAGAAAAATTTACACCATCTTTCTCAATGGTTTTTTCAAATTTGTTTTGAGCGCTTGCAGAAAAGAATCCACCTGTAATAAATATGCTTACTAATAAAATAATTGTTTTCTTCATAATAATTCTATTTATAATTTTTTACAAGTTACACAAAAAATTAAGAAATAGCAATTTAATGAACCACAAATTACTTGGTAAACCACTGACTATCTAACGTTTATGTGTTTTTGTTTTAGAGCAACAGTAAAGCTATAACTAATATGGTCATAACTATAAGGCTTATAATTAAAGCGATTCTGTTTTCTCGTTGTTGTTTTATGTTATTATCTATGAACATAGTTATTTGATTTATTTACTGTTTAGACGAGAATCCTAATATGGGGTAACTAAAAAGTAAGGGAAAAATTTTTAGACGTAAATATTGCAGTTTTTAGTGTTGTTTCTGATATCGCATACACTAAGTAACGTCGGCTCGATTAAGAAACAATTTATGTGATAGATTAACAATGATTTACTTAAAGAAGCATATAAGGAATGATGGAAAAATGGAATATTGGACTAATTATGTGGTAAGAAGCTCTATTACTCCATTATTCTACTATTCCAAGAGTATAACAAATTTTTCATCCTATTAATAATCTTTATAATAAATTACTTGTTAAATCGAACTCACGTTAAGAATGCTGTATTGATTTATAGTTTTTTTTCCTCTATCACTTTTCCTAAATCAGAAAGCAAAATCAGGTATCTAGTAAAATTGGCATCTCTGACAATAACTTCATATTCTATGGTATTCCCCTTGTTTATTAATACTGAGTTCATAATTTCACCTTTGCTTTCAAGGTAGGTTTTAATCGCTTCGGGTAAGAATTCAACTGGGAGAAACAATTTATATTCAACAAGACTTCCTGATAAATCGAAAATTGCTATATGCTCAAGATTATCTTTATAAAAAATTGCTTCAAAATGATCTGCACGGTCAAACCATTCAACATTTATTGTATCATTAAAATTAGAATTAAAAGCATTTAAACAAATTATGGGAGGTGTAATCCCGTTTCCTTCAATCACTCTTTTAACAAAGTTATTCATGATTTACTTTTTATATATTGACGAAAAAAAATTAATAAGTAACTACATCTATCCTTTTTGATACTTCTCTGCATAAAGATAAATGACTCTGGTCCGGGCTCTTTTCAATCTCATTTTAGCAGCATCTTCGCTTATTCTTAAAGCACTGCTTATTTGTTTCATCGATAAATTATCCTGGTATTTCATTAGTAATAAAGCTTTCTCTTCAGGGTGTATAAGTTCCAGTATGACAAGTAAATTATCATAATTAATATTTTCTACAGATTCTTCTGTCTCATCTATTATCTCTGGGATTTCATTTTCCAGATTCCAACTTGGGTAATGAAGTTTTTTCTTTTTTCTTAAGTAATCTATACAGTGATTATATGTAACTGAGTATAACCATGATGAAAAAGAAGACAATTGTTTAAATGTTGGGAGTTTCTCAAATATTTTCGAAAAAATATCCTCTGCAAGTTCTTCTGCCACACTCCTGTTTTTAACAAAACTATAGCATTTATCCAATACCTTCTGATAATATCTCTTATAAAGAATCTCAAAATATTTTGAAGAACCCTCAGTTTTAATTAAACCGATTATTTCATCATCTTTTAATAAATTGATTGTTTGGTTCTTCATTTTTCGATCATAGAATTGTTACAAATTTAATATTTAACGTCATAATTAAAACTTATAAAATATGATAAAATGAAAAAAATAGTTTTTTTGTTATTAGTTAGTTTAAGTGCAACTATATATGCACAGGATGATAACCTTCCTGAATCTATCACAAAGGCTTTTTCAGATAAATTCCCAAATTTAAAAATTGATAACTGGACGAGCAATAATGAACAGTTTTACATTGAATTTTATTTGAAGGGAACTTTTTACACTTCTGTTTTTGATGAAAAAGGACAATGGATAGAAACTTCAGAAATTATTTCTGATAGTGACATTCCTCCTCAATTAAAGGATTATTTAAATCGCAACTATTCAAGTGGTGAAATCGCCTATTCAGAAAAAGTAGAAAATCCTAAATCAGTTTACTTTATTCGGGTAAACTACAGCTTAAATGATCAGAATATTATTATTAAATGTAATTTGAATGGGTCTAAAATAGAAATCCTTGAGAATTTGGAATAGGGTTTTGTTACTTTTTAAATTCTTTCCGTCTCAATACACAAAATGATCAGATAGATTAAAAATATTATAGAATACACTTTTTTAAAAATTAAGTGCGCTATATAAGTTGAGATAAAATAAAAAAAACATTAAAATTTAAATTTAAAAAAGAATGAAAAACAAATTTTTAATTGGTTTAACAACCTTAGGATTAACAGCCCTTTTATTTACAAGCTGTTCAAAAGTACCACAGGTAGAAATTGATGCAGCAAATACCGCAATTGAAGCAGCTAAAACAGCCGGAGCTGAGCAATATCAATACGAAGGTTTTGTGGCACTTCAGGATTCAATGAAATCGGTTATGGTAAACATCGAAAATCAGAAATCAAAGTTTATAAAAAACTATTCTGATGCAAAAACACAACTTGATGCTGTTACTGTAATGGCGCAAAGTGTTTTACAAAATACCTTAACTCGTATTGAAGAAGTAAAAGTTGAAGTACAAAATACAACGGCTGAAGTAAAAACATTAATTGAAACAAACAGACAGTTAATAAAAGAAGCACCAAAAGGTAAAGAAGGTGCTACAGCACTTTTGGCTATCAAAGAAGAGTTAAATGTTATTGAAACAACTCTTACGAATGCTGAAACTAAATTTAGTGCAAATGAATATTTAACAGCATTGGATATGGTTAAAGCTTCAAAGGAAAAAGCAACTTCAATTAATACAGAATTAACAGAAGTTATTGCTAAATACAAATCGAATGTAAAAGGCAGAAAATAATTATAAATGAATTACACTTATTTTACCCCGGTTGTAATCATCCGGGGTATTTTTTATAAAAGATTACATAGAGAATAAATGAGTATGAGATACTTTAAATGGCTGATTATTTACACCTTAACCAGCTTAACTATTGTGATTTTGGTTGTTAATTTTAAACAAAAACCTCCTATTGGATTAATGTCTGTTGCAAGATCAAATCTTGCTAAAGCAGAGAAATTCCATGCGTCAAAATATTCAAGAGATTTATACATTAAAGCAAAATTATGTTTTGATTCTGCCATGACACAATGGAATATTGAAAATGAAAAATTTTTTATCTCAAGAAATTATAAACTTGTTGAGAAAAATGCCAATCAATCCAATATTTTTTCATTAAAGGCAATCGAGCAGTCGGCTCATAATCTTGTAAAAATTGAAAATAATATAAGTGTTCGTATATCGAGACTGCAACGACAAATTGACTCATTAAATAAACAATTCGGCAATTTCCCTTTTAATGGACAAATTACCAACAAATTAGCTAATTGCAAATTACTTTTGAATGAGGTTATTCTTGCGTATAAGCAATCTGAATATTTAATAGCTGATGAAAAATTAGTTACAGCCGAGTTAAGCTTAAACGAGATATCAGATAACTACGATAATTTAATTGAAGAATATTTTAAAAGCTACCCGGATTGGAAAAAGTTGATTGAAAAAACCATTTTAGATTCTAAAAAAAGCCACTCCTATTCTATAATTATTGATAAATACAATCGCGAATGTCTTTTATATAAAAAAGGAGAATTAAAAGTGAGATACACCATTGAATTGGGTACAAACTGGATTGGTGATAAGAATTATCAAGGCGATAAAACCACACCTGAAGGTTATTATAAGATCGTTGGATTGAAAAAGAATGGAGAAACTAAATACTATAAGGCTCTCTTATTAAACTATCCAAATGATGAAGATAAAAAACGATTTGTTTCAAATAAAAAGAATGGGATTATTGGTAAAGATGCTAAAATTGGAAATCTAATCGAAATTCACGGTAATGGAGGTAAAGGTATAGATTGGACCGATGGATGCGTTGCCTTGCATAACGAAGATATGGACAAATTATTTGAAGTATGTAAGCCAGGCACTATTGTAACAATAGTAGGTTCAACAAAACCACTTAACGAAATTTATAAATCAGTAAATGAATAATTTAGCTAAACTTAAACAGGCATTTAAATCAATAAGAGTGAAAAGCCTGATTGATTATATAAAATACAATAAACAGATTCAGCTTTTTGGGAAGATTTCCAGCGTAGTGATAATCATAGTATGTTTATTTTTATTCACAATTTTATTACAAAAAATACTTATAAGCATAAAATTTCACGAAAAGGTTCTTGCAATAGATCAACAGGATGAATTACTAAAAGCCCAAAATGGTTTAGAAAAAGAATTGAAAGCACTTGATAAAAAACTAGCTTCAAAAACTCCGCGTTCCTATTATTTAGTTATAAACAGTGCATCAAATGAATTTACATTGCATAAAGGAACTCAAACAATCAAAAAGGATAAATGCTCAACAGGAAGTTATATTTTATTAAAAAATGGTGATCAGCAGCAATGGATGTTCAAAACACCTAAAGGTGAATTTAGGATACAGGGTAAAACAACATCTCCGGTATGGAAAAAACCCGACTGGGCTTTTGTTGAGGAGGGAATACCCGTGCCATCGGCAAATCATTTTTCGCGATTTGAATATGGTGTTTTAGGCGATTATGCGTTAAATCTTG
>KB226107.1_pt3 | contig 10825 bp, 8 predicted proteins | sample 524768 | NCBI WGS metagenome assembly AMQJ01 (sample SAMN00998488, study PRJNA167727) | sediment metagenome | isolation source: subsurface aquifer sediment | place: USA: Rifle, Colorado | collected Aug-2009
GAAGCACAACAACGTAGAAGAACAGATTTTAGTAATTTACAAACCAGTCGCCCTGATCAGGTTACGGGTAAAGATGGTGAAAAACAACAAAAATCACAACCTGTGCGTGTTGAGAAGAAAGTGGGCAGAAATGATCCATGTCCATGTGGTAGTGGAAAAAAATATAAAAATTGCCACGGCAGGTCTCTTGGGGAATAAGAATGATTTACAATTAGATAATTTAAAAAAAGCTACTTGATTTAAGTAGCTTTTTTAGTTGATTATAAAGTAGTGGATCGTATTTATCCTTTTATTTTTGTAATTAGTTCCTGGAGTTTTTGAGTTACTTTATTACTTACCGGAACTAATGGTAATCTGATATTATTTTCCATGATTCCCATAATCGATAATGCTTCTTTTACTCCAGCCGGATTCCCATCAATAAAAAGGTTATCAATGAATTCCAGAAGTTGATAATGAATTTTTCCTGCTTCTTCGTAATTATTGTTTAATGCTAGTTGAACCATGGTCGAAAATTCCTTTGGAAAAGCATTTGCTACAACCGAAATTACTCCGGAAAATCCAATTGAAATTAATGGAAGTGTAAGCGCATCTTCTCCTGATATAACTAAAAAGTCTTTTGGCTTATCTTTAATGATATACATGGCCTGAGAGAAATTTCCTGAAGCTTCTTTAATCGCAATTATATTTTTAAAATCGTTTGCCAGTCTTAAGGTTGTTTCAGCATTTAAATTTGAACTTGTTCTGCCCGGAACATTATACAATATAACTGGTACCGGGCAAGCTTGTGCAATTGCTTTGAAATGTTGGTAAAGACCTTCCTGTGATGGTTTATTGTAGTAAGGGGCTACTGAAAGTATTGCATCAATTTGCTTAAAGTTTGTTTTTTTGATTTTCTCAACAACTGCCTGCGTATTATTTCCTCCAATACCTACAACAACAGGAACTCTATGATTAACTTTTTCAACGAAAAAATTAATTAATTCTTCCTTTTCTGATTCAGACTGAGTAACCGATTCTCCAGTTGTACCCAAAACAACAAGATAATTTATTCCATTTAAGATCAGTCGTTCAATCTGTTTCCCCAGACTTTGAAAATCTATTGTTAAATCTTTTTTAAAAGGTGTAACTACGGCAACACCTGTTCCGATGAATTTATTTTGTTTATTCATGAGTACTAATTATTTAAGATATTCAAATAATGTTTAATTTGTTCAATAAGGTAATCAACCGATTTGTTTTTATTGATATCAATTACTAAATCAGGATAGGCATTATCCGATTGTTTCCCTATTTTAAATGTTGCTTTTGATAATGAACCAACATAATTAACGGTAAAATAATCGTTCAAACTAAGATCAAATAAAATATCAAATTCCTGATTCATAAACTGATCAACAATCTCATTCTTAGGTTTGTAATACCAGTTTAAATCGGTATTGCAATAAAAGTTAATTCCTTTTCGTAACAAAAATTGTTGTGGAATTTTTTTAGAAGGAACAAAACCTAAGGCGATAACTTTAATTTCTTTTTGGGAAAGAAACGATAAAAAATCTTTTATTGCATTAAAGGAATGTTCGTCAGGAGAACTAAAGAGAATTCCAACCGATTTTGCTGTAATAAAGTTATGTGTTTTTACTTTTCTATGGAGGTTCTTTAATCTTTTCCTAAGATTTAATTCTCCAATTTTACATTTTATACTTTTTGTTTTGCTCACGTTACAATTATAATAATTTTTTAAACCCTAAACCTGTTATTTTATTTTATTCTTCAATCATTTTAATAAAATCATCTTCGGATATGATTGGGATATTTAATTTTTTAACTTTTTCCAGTTTTGATGGACCCATATTTTCACCGGCTAGTAAATAATTTGTTTTCGCCGAGATTGATCCGGTATTTTTACCACCATATTTCACAATTAACTCTTTTAGTTCATCGCGGGAGTATTTTTCGAAAGTACCTGAAATTACAAAGCTTTGACCATTCAATTTGTTTTCGAATTGAAGGTTAACATCTTCTATTAACTCTAATTGTACTCCTGATATTTTAAGTTTATCAATGATTTTTAAATTAAATTCATTTTTAAAATAATCAACAATGCTAGCTGCTATTCTATCACCAATTTCGTGTATTTCAGTAAGCTGTTCAATACTGGATTTTTTTATATTTTCAATTGATTTTAGCTCTGATGCAATTGTTTTAGCTACTGTTTCACCTACATATCTAATTCCTAATGCAAACAGGACTCTATGAAACGGAACATTTTTTGAGTTTTCGATACTTTCAATTAAATTCGTTGCTGATTTTTCAGCAAATCTTTCCAATGACAAGATATCTTCTTTTGTAAGAAAATATAAATCTCCAACATCATGAATTAATCCTTTATCAGCAAGAGCCTCAACTGTCGCTTCTGCTGCACCTATATTCATTGCTTTACGACTTATAAAATGTTCAATTCGACCTTTTATTTGTGGTGGACATGCAGTATCGTTGGGACAATAATGTTTAGCTTCGCCTTCATCACGTATTAGTTCTGTGCCACATTCAGGACAGTTTTTGATAAACTCAACAGCTTTGCTTTCAGCTGTTCTAAGCATTTTATCAACACCTACAATTTTTGGTATTATTTCGCCGCCTTTCTCAACAAAAACAAAATCGTTAACCCTGATATCCAATGAATTAATCTGATCTGAATTATGTAAGGATGCTCTTTTAACAGTTGTGCCAGCTAACAATATGGGCTCAAGGTTTGCAACCGGAGTTATTGCACCGGTTCTGCCAACCTGGTAATCAATGCTCAATAGTTTTGTTTTAGCCTGTTCTGCCTGAAATTTATATGCAATGGCCCATCGGGGCGATTTTGCTGTAAAACCCAAATCCCTTTGTTGTTTATGCGAATTTACTTTAATAACAACACCATCAATATCGAACGGAAGGTTTCTACGCTCTACATCCCAATAATTGATGAATTCAAAAATCTCATCAATATTTTTACATATTTTAATATGTTCAGGAACTTTAAAACCCCAGTTTTTAGTTGCGATTAAATTTTCATAATGTGAATCGAACGGTAATTTCTCTCCCAATAAAAAGTATAAAAAACAATCCAACGGACGTTTTGCAACAATTGACGATTTTTGAATTTTCAATGTACCTGCAGCAGCATTTCTTGGATTAGCAAAGAGAGCTTCTCCTTCAATTTCACGTTCTTTATTAAGCTTTAAAAATCCATCATGAGGAAAAAGAATTTCACCACGAATTTCAAACTCTTCGGGATAATCTCCATTGCTTAATTGTAAAGGAATGCTTTTTATGGTTTTTACATTATTGGTTACATCATCACCCTGAACACCGTCGCCACGAGTAACTGCCTGAGATAACTTTCCATTCTTATAAGTTAATCCTATGGCAACACCATCATATTTTAATTCACAAACATATTCAACTTCTGCATTAGGAAGTGCTTTTTTAATTCTGCTATCAAAATCATTAACTTCTTCTTTTGAATATGTGTTTCCGAGCGAGAGCATTGGGTATTTATGAACGACTTGCTTAAACTCCTTATTTATGTCGTTTCCAACACGTTGACTAGGAGAATTGGAGTCCGAAAATTCAGGATTTTGAGTTTCCAGATCAATTAACTCGTTTAAAAGATTATCATACTCAAAATCGCTGATTTTGGGTTGCGCTAATACGTAGTAGTTATAATTATGCTGATTAAGTAAGTTTCTTAATTGAACTATTCTGCTCTTTTCCTTATCTTTACTCATATACCAATAAATTTAGGATTAACAAAAATACAAATGCTTTTGTTAACATCAAATAATTATTATTAACACAAAATCATAAGAAATAAACAAGCAACGAATAAAAGAATTAAACAATTTGGTTTTATTTTTGGGTTTTCTTGTTAGTAATACTACAAATCCGTATTTTCGGATCATTAAATAAAAACTTGATGAACAGGATTCGACTACATTTTATTTTATTACCAATTTTGATGTTTGTTACAGCTTGCACCGACGAGGATACTTTTATTACTGATTTAGCAGAATTTGAAAAGCTGGAAATAGAGGTGCAAACGTACTGGAATGGATCTGATGGTTTCGGGCAATTTAAATATGGGAATAAAATCTTTTATAATTCTTATTACCCCGATTGGGATTCGTGGAGTGGTTTTGCTTATACAAATGTTATAAATTATTTATATTACAATGAAATTGCTAAATATGCTTCTTATCCAAGTGGAGGAGCCAATGAATCAGAGAATTATGCCGTTGGTCACCAGTTCGAGAAAATGATTATTGAATTTGAAAAACCTGAAGAGCCTCGTGTAATGCAATTAACAAATTGCACGTATACCGCACTTGCTATTAAATATGGCTATGGTTATGCAAAAAAATTTGGTGGGAGAGATGGTCACGATCCTGACTGGTTTAAGATTACCATAACAGGAATTGGGCCTGCAAATGGAATAGCGGGAACGATTGACTATTTTCTGGCTGATTTTCGTTTTGATGATGATTCTGAGGATTATATTATTGATAAATGGGAATATCTTGATTTAACAAGTTTAGGATTGGTAAAAAGGTTGGAATTTGAGTTATCATCTTCAGATGCCGGAACTCCTTTATATTTTTGTTTAGATAATTTAAGAGGAAGAGTTCCTTACTAGTTCAAATATTTATTGAGTGTGGAAATTAGTTCCTTTGCTTTTATAGGTTTGGCCAGATAGTCAGAACATCCTGCTTCCTGTGTTAATTTTCGATCTTCAGCCATCGCGTATGCTGTTTGGGCTATAATGGTTAAATCAGGCCGAAACTTTTTAATTTCTTTTGTGGCGTCAATTCCGTTTATTTCCGGCATTTTTAAATCCATCAAAACCAAGCTGATTTTCTTATTTGCTTTACAGATATCAATAGCTTGTTTTCCATTTTCTGCCCTTAGAATGTTAATATTTGTTCTTTTTAGTGCCATCTGAAGTACACGATAGTTACTGTCTTCGTCTTCAGCAATCAGAATAGTATTGTTTTGCCAGTTTTTTATAATATCAATTGTTTTTTCTTGCGTGTCAGAAGCTTGTCCTTTAAATTCTTCTACAGGAATTGTAAAATAAAAGGTTGAGCCTTTTTGTTCTTCCGATTCAAGCCAGATTTTACCACCCAACATTTCAACTAAATTCTTAGTTATGGTTAATCCCAATCCTGTTCCTCTGTACAATTTCGTTTTGGAATCCTCGATCTTACTAAATCGTTCGAAAATATGTTTGTGCTTCGATTTTGGTATTCCAATTCCAGTATCTTTCACATAGAATTCAAGGTACGAATTAGTTGTATCTGTTTTTACCTGATATCCGCACTCAACATATCCAAGCTCGGTATATTTTAAAGAGTTTCCAATCAGGTTTATCAGTATCTGTTGAAAGCGAACCGGGTCTGTATGTATTGTAAAATTATCATTTTGAATACCTTTTTCTAATTTTAGTTTTACAGGTCCATCTTCTTTGATGCTATTGGTTTCGATAAACGACTGATAAACATCTGAGAGAATCTGATTGATATTACATTCAGTTTTATTTATTTTCAGCTGTCCGGCTTCAATTTTGGCAATATCAATAATATCGTCGATAAGATAAACAAGTGTATTCGAATTTTTATTAATATGATTGATAAGCTCATGTTTTTGATCGCTGGTTAAATCAGGGTCGGTAAGCAAATCCGAAAAACCAATGATAGCGTTCATTGGAGTTCTGATTTCATGCGACATGTTAGCAAGAAAAGCTGATTTTAAACGATCACTTTCTTCGGCTTTTTCCTTGGCCTCTAATAATTCAATGGTTCTGGCTTTAACTTTTTCTTCAAGAAGTGCCTGGTATTGATGTAACTCTTCTTCGATACGTTGTTTTTCGGTTATGTCGGTATGTGTACCTACAATCCGAATCGGGTTTCCATCTTTGTCGAAAATTGCTTTGCCCCGGTCATTTATCCAGATATAATGTCCGTCTTTATGTTTTATTCTAAATTTACTCTCGTAAAAATCTGATTTCCTGTTTAGGTGATTATGAAAGTTATTCATGACTTTCTCATAATCATCAGGATGAATTCTTTCTTCAAAAGCTTTAATATTATTTGGAAATTCACTATCGGTAAATCCAAGCATGCCTTTCCATCTTTCAGAGTAATAAACTGTTTCATTAATTAGTTCTCTATCCCAGATTCCATCATTAGAGCCCTTCATAGCAAGATCAAAACGCTCCTGACTAATTTTCAGCGATTGAGCCGTTTTCTTATGATCTTCTATTTCATTCTTTAATATTTTGCCTGCTTTTTTCTTTTCTATTATCCTTTTGCCAATAGAAGCGATGTACAAAATAAAAATGATGGATATTAAAATTGAAGAGTAAAAAATTAGTACTGTATTGTTTTCCCGTATATTTCTAAGTTGAAATAAAGAACTATCTATGTTTAATTTATTCCCAAACGAAATAAAGGGAATAAATAAAATAAGCATGAATATTCCTCTATAATAAATTCCTTTCATTCTTTATAAAATTAATTCAAGCAATAAAAATTGACCATTTGCTTTTGTACAAATAAAGTTATACTTTATGATTCATCCATTTTTCAAGAATTGAGATCAGTTTTTCTTTCTTGATTGGTTTTGCAATATAATCGTCGCAGCCGGCTTCCATGCTCTCTTTTTCGTCGTTTTGCATGGCATATGCAGTTTGAATTATAACAGGAATGTTTGGACTCATTTGTTTTATTTTGGCAGTTGCCTCTAAACCATTCATTCCTGGCATTTTAATATCCATTAAAATCAAATCAATTTTGTTATTCCCTTTACATATCTCAATTGCTTCAAAACCATTTTCAGCTCTAAGTAATTTGATTCCCTTATTTGACAATAGCATTTCCAGAAATTTATAATTACTTTCTTCATCTTCAGCAATTAAAATGGTTTTGTTATTCCATGTTTTAGGGTTTTCAATAATATATTTATTAATAATATTCTCTTCTGCATTCTCGGAAATAACCAGGGGCAGTGTAAAATAAAAAGTTGATCCTCGATTTATTTCTGACTCAACTCTTATTTTTCCGCCAAGTCTTTCAACTAAATTTCGGGTTATTGTTAAGCCTAAACCTGTACCTCTGTATAATTTTGATTTATCTGTTTCAATTTTATTAAATCTTTGAAATATTTCTTCTTGTTTATTTTCAGGAATTCCAATACCGGTATCTTTAATATAGAACTCAACTAGATTTACATTTTCTGAAATTTTATAACCTAAATTAACAAAGCCCTCTTCAGTATATTTTAATGCATTGTCGGTTAAATTTGTAATGATTTGCCTAAACCGATAAGGATCTGTTTTTAGATAAAAGTCTTTCTTAAACGTTGATTTATCAAGATTTATCTCAATATGCTTTTTCCCAATTTTCTTTTTTGTTTCATTAAAAATTTCGAATAATTCCTGAAGTGAACTGTTAATATCTGTATCTTTTATAAAAACAGTGAGTTCATTGGCTTCAATTTTTGCAAGATCAATGATGTCGTCAATTAAATGAAGTAAGGTATTACAGTTGCTGTTTATGTGTGTAACAAGCTCTTCTCTTTCATCGATTTCAGTATCAGGATCAACCAGTAAATCAGAGAACCCGATGATAGCGTTCATAGGAGTCCTGATTTCATGTGACATGTTTGCTAAAAATGATGATTTTAATCGATCAGATTCTTCTGCCTTTTCTTTTGCATTTTTTAAATCTATTTCAGTCTTATAACGTTCAGTTATATCATGGCAAATTCCAACAATACCCAAAGGATTTCCATTCTCATCAGTAAATGGCACTTTTAGTGTATCAAGCAGTACTTTATCACCCTGTGAATTAGTTTCCCACGATTCCATTCGTAAAACCTTATTATCGGTAATTAATTGCTGATCAGTTTCGAAAAAGTATCTGGCTCTATTTTCAGAGAATATCTGATAATCATTTTTTCCAATAATTTCTTGTGCTTCTTTATTATTGAACCTGCAAAAGGCATCATTACAACCAATATAAATGTTTTCTTTATTTTTATAAAAGATTAAATCCGGTATGGCATTAACCATTGAACTTAATAAGGATTTTTCATGAGTAAGTTGTTTTTGAGCTTTCTTGCGTTCATTTAATTCATTTTGCAGCTCTGAAGTTTTTAACGAAACTTGTTTCCTTAATGTCCACGACCAAAATAGTATTAACAATAGCAGAATAAGAAAGGGAAATAATATCAAGGTAATAATTTTAAAAACCTGAGTTCTAATGTCAGATTTTTCGTATATACCAAACCACTTATTATATATCTGATCGTATTCTCCTGTTGATTTAATAATTTGTAATCCATCGTTTATTTGTGCTAAAATATCTTCATTTCCTTTAGGGATTGCGACACAAATCTCCTTGGGTTGTATCGAACCCTCCACTGGTTTTAAATTAGAAAGATTGAACTCTTTTATGGCATATTGCCCATGTAATTTATTTATTAACGCACAATCATATTCTCCCGATGAAAGAAGTCTGAGTGCAGTTTGGTAGTTTTTTACAGGTATAATATATTTTGTTATATTGTTTGATATCAGGTAATCATGCATAATGTCACCTTTTATAACAATGATTTGTTTGTTTTTTATATCATCAATAGATTTAATATCTGTTTCTTTACGAGTAAATATCGAATGGGTAATATAAATATATGGTGCTGAAAAACTAACAGTTCTCCCACGTTCAGGAGAATAAGACATTCCCACAACTCCATCAACCTTTGAATTTTCCAGATCAAGTCTAACTTGTGTCCATGTATCTAATTCAAGTTTGATGTTTAATCCCATTGTTTTAGAAATAGAATTTAATATTTCAACACTAAATCCTGTAGGTTTGGAGTCCTTATCTAAAAAATGATATGGAGGGTAATCGTAATTTGCTTTAAAATAAATTGTATCTTTTTGAAATGTATTTGAATACAATAAAGTTGGGATAATATAAATGAAAAAGATTAAAATTATAAACTTTAAAAATCTATTCATCTTTAAACGTTTTTAAGAAGGTAAGATAGCTTAGTCCTTAAAGATAAAAAAACAATTAATTTATTATACGATTTAACAAAAATAAAGTTTAAATAGGTAGCTAAAGTTTGGTTTTTGGCATTTTATAGTTAAACCGTATTGAGTAATCTTAATTATTAATCTAATTTTGCATAAAATTTATTATAAACACACATTGATGAGATTAATAGTTGCATTTCTAATTACAATATTTATATCTTTTTCTTGTACAAGAGAGAATTCAAATTCTAACAATCAGAAAAATGAATTAAGTAAAGACGTGATCTTAGAGTATGCAAAAGGTTTTTCAATCGAGGATAGAGAATCATATCAAATCGTAACGATAAGAAATCCATGGCAGGGAGCAGAAGGAGTTGAATACAAATATGTATTGATTGATAAGAACATAAAAATACCAAAATACCTTAAGAAATATACAATTATAAGAACTCCCATTGAACGGGTTGTTTGTTTATCGACAACACATGTAGCATTTATAGATGTGATTAATAAAAGTAACACTATAGTTGGGATTTCAGGACTTGATTATGTTAATAACAAAAAAATCAGAAAAGCAATAAATCAGCAAAAAGTCTTTGATGTAGGATATGATAGTAATTTAAATTACGAACTAATTGTAAGTTTAAAACCTGATTTGGTTATTACATACGGAGTGGGAGGACAGGTAAGTAGCTATAATCAAAGATTAAATGATTTAGGTATAAAAACAATTATAGTCGCCGAATATTTGGAAACTGATCCGCTGGGAAAGCTGGAATGGATAAAGCTTATTGCAAGCTTATACAATGAAGAGGAACATGCAAATTTATATTTTAATAAGGCTGAACAGGAATATAATCAATTGGTTGAACTAACTAAAACTGTGAATACAAAGCCAAAAGTTTTATTTGGTTTACCCTGGAAAGACGCCTGGTATGTTCCTGGAGGAAAGTCATTTCTGGCTAAAATGGTTGACGATGCCGGAGGTGAATATATCTGGAAAGAAAATCAAATGCGCGAAAGTATACCCTTTGATGTTGAATCTATTTTTATTAATGCTTCGGATGCTGAAGTGTGGTTGAATACAGGAACTGTTAATAATAAACAGGATATTTTAAAACTGGATGAACGTTTTAAGGATTTTACCCCATTCCAGAAAGCCAAAATATATAATAATAATTTACAAATCAATGAATTTGGAGGAATTGATTATTGGGAATCAGGGTTGGTTCAGCCTCAAATTGTTTTAAAAGATATGATTAAAATTATTCACCCTGAATTATTGCCGGATCATGAACTGGCATTTTATAAAATTATTGAATAAATCTTTTCATATTTCATTAAATTAGCACACGATATAATTCATTAAATTAATCAACTTGCTGCAAAAGAAACATATCATTCTTATTTGGTTACTATTATCATTTATATTGATAGTTTTATTTATAACTGATGTTTTTCTTGGATCAGTCAACATTCCTGTTAAAGAAGTTTTGAAAGTATTATTTACAGGCGAAACAAATCACCCGGAGTATTTAACAATTATTTATAAGTTCAGAATTCCTAAAGCACTAACAGCATTATTTGCAGGTTTTGCATTATCAGTAAGCGGATTACAAATGCAAACAGTTTTTAAAAATCCACTGGCGGGACCCTATGTTTTGGGCATAAGCGCAGGAGCAAGCTTAGGAGTGGCCATATTAGTTATGGGTGTATCTACGTTTACGGTTGTTAGCCAGTTTG
>KB226978.1_pt1 | contig 10736 bp, 11 predicted proteins | sample 524768 | NCBI WGS metagenome assembly AMQJ01 (sample SAMN00998488, study PRJNA167727) | sediment metagenome | isolation source: subsurface aquifer sediment | place: USA: Rifle, Colorado | collected Aug-2009
ATAGGAATAAAAACGATCAGAATAATCAACTGTCCGAAAATGGCAGAATTGACCATTTTACTTGTGCTTTTCAGGGTGATACTATCCAATTCATTCTGTCGATCTTCCGGATTTAAGTGTTGAATGTCTTTCCATTTCATTCCTATTCGGAAAGCAATAAATTCAACAATAATGACCGCTCCATCAATGATAATTCCAAAGTCAATAGCGCCCAAGCTCATCAAATTGGCATCGACGCCAAAAATATACATGAGCGAAAGGGTGAACAATAAAGCCAAAGGAATGACCGAGGCAATCAATAAACCCGAACGTAGATTTCCCAATAAAAGGATTACAATAAACAAAACAATCAAGAAACCCAAAACCAGGTTTTCTGTTACTGTAAAAGTAGTTTTGGCAATCAATTCACTTCGTTCCAGAAAAGCGTTGATAAAAACGCCTTCGGGCAGATTTTTTTCGACTTCAAGAACTCTGTCTTTTACGGCCTGAATCACTTTTTTAGAGTTTCCGTCTTTCAGCATCATTACTTGCCCCAAAACCTTTTCTCCTTTTCCGTTTCCGGTGATGGCTCCAAAACGGGTTGCATGCCCAAACTGAACTTCGGCCAAATCTCGAATAAGAACGGGAATCCCATCGCGATTTTTAACGACAATGTTTTCGATATCCGCGAAAGATTTCGTTAATCCTTCGCCCCGAATGAAATAACTTTGGTTTGATTTTTCGATGTATCCGCCACCAACAACGGCATTGTTTTTTTCGAGTGCGTCGAACACTTCAATTACAGTTGTGTTCATGGCTCGCAAACGCTCCGGATTGATAGCCACTTCGTATTCCTTCAGATAACCGCCCCAAGTATTCACTTCAACAACTCCGGGAATTCCCGAAAGTTGTCGTTTTACAATCCAATCCTGAATACTCCGCAATTCCATGACCGAATACACCGAATCGTAGCCGGGTTTGGTATCCAGAATATATTGATAAATTTCGCCCAATCCCGTGGTAATGGGTCCCATTGTGGGCGTTCCAAATCCTTGCGGAATTTTTTCTTGTGCACTTTTTATCTTTTCGGCAATCAATTGTCGCGGAAGGTAAGTACCCAAATTATCGTCGAATACAATCGTAACTACCGACAGTCCAAATTTTGATACCGAACGAATTTCCTTCACTCCCGGAAGATTGGCCATTTCCAATTCCACAGGATAGGTAATAAACTGCTCAATGTCTTGTGTGGACAAATTTCGAGAAGTAGTAATGACCTGAACCTGATTGTTTGTTACATCGGGCACTGCGCCGATTGGAATCTGACTGATTGAATATAAACCGAAAACCACCACGGAGAGTGTGAACAAAATGACAATCAGTTTATTTTTGATGCTAAATTTTATTAGAGCTTCTAACATTGTGAATAGACTATTTATGTGTTTATTTAAAAGTCTTGCCTATTTGCAAAAATCAAGCCAAATGCCGATTTCTACAAATATCATGTATTATTAGTTGATTTGCAAATATTTATAAATTTATATTTAAAGATTTAATCGAAAAGCCGAAGAAGCAATGGTGTGGTATTATATCGTTTAACATATTATTAACGACAAATTGTTTTTTGGCATACATTTTGGTAATGCGATGCTTAATTAAAAATATTTCAAAAAAGACATAGTCTAAAAGAATGAATTCGAAAAAAAGAATGAATGGAAGCAGGCTGATTCTCTCAAAAAAAACGAATAAAAAATGAAAAAAGTAAGTTATAAAAGAATTGCAATTCTAATGGTGGGCTTGATGGGCTTTTCGTGTGTAAAAGAAACTTCAGAAGCCGAACTTGTTGCTTCACCGGAATTAACAGCCGTGGAGCTCGATATGATGAAATACATGATGGAAGAAGAGAAATTGGCCTACGATGTATATGTTACGCTTTACGAACAATTTGGATTGGCCACTTTCAACAACATAGCCAAAAGTGAATTGTCGCACATGAATGCCGCTTCAAAACTGTTGGAAAAATATGGTGTCGAAAACACAGCATCCACAACTTTGGGTGTTTTTAACGACGAACATCTTCAAAGTTTATATAACGCTTTGATTGCACAAGGAAGCTGGTCGCTGGTGGACGCACTAAAAGTAGGCGCAACCATCGAAGATGTGGATATTTATGATTTGGAGGACTTTATGGAAAAGACCGAAAATGAGGACATTCATTCAGTTTTCGATTTTTTGGATTGTGGTTCGCGCAATCACTTACGTAGTTTTATAAACCAACTAACCATTCAAGGAGCCGTTTATTCTCCTCAATATATTTCACAAGAACATTTTGACGCTATTTTGACGGGCGACAAAGAAACGTGTGGAACTTATACACTTTAAATTTTACAACGCAAAACGGAAAGGGCTGAAAAATTTTCAGCCCTTTTTTATTTTGTAATGGATACGAAATGGATATCGGCAGAAATAGTAAAGCAAGTTCAGAATATCCCTGAAAGTACACGTCTTGAAAAGAAAGAATGAGCGAAACCCAATATATCAACGTCCTTTTCGCAACCAACGTGGTATCAATCGTTCGGAATTTTTTGCAATTGTGAGATTATTTTCATTTACATAACGAACATCTTCGATCGAATAAAAAGCATTCGGATTGAATGTATTGATCAGTTCGATTACTTTCTGACTTTCGCTCCGTTTAACAACCGAAAAAATGACATGAACCAAACCGTTGCTGCCGGCGGCTTCTACAGAAGTAACTCCGTAGCCTTTTTCTCGCAATTGAAGGATTAGTGCTGTGGCTGATTTTTGGGTGATGATACGGAACATCTGCACGCCAAAGGCGAGCTTTTCTTCAATGATTAAGCCGATGTAATTTCCGGTAGCAAATCCGGCAGCATAAGCAATGTAGCAGGCCACGTTGTCGAGGTTTTGCATAATTCGGGTGATGGCAATCAACCAAATCAATACTTCAAAAAATCCCAGAATAGGAGCAATAATTTTAAAGCCTTTGGAAATAAATACAATCCGAAGCGTATCGAGTGTAACATCAACAATACGCGAAAAAAAGATAAGCAAAGGTAAGATCACATAGGTGAACCAAAACGAAATTTCGACAGAGGATTCCATATTCTAATTATTTAGGCAGCGTTTTAAATACTTTGATTTTTGTAGAAACAAAGAACCACTTTATATTTATTTCTGCGAGGTAAAAAAATTAAAAAAACACAATTGTAAAACCAAATACAAATCTATATTTATCCGATAAAGAAAAGAATAATTTCCTGATTGGTGGTCAAAAGTTTAGCTGTTTTTTTTGACGTAAAAAACCAGATCGTCGCCCAAATCATAATAGTCTTCAAAACGTGTTTTTAGCTGATAGCCATTTTTTTCGTAAAACATTCGAGTTGGAACATATTGCGCGCGCGAAGAGGTTTCGACATAGATTCCGGTGCCGCCTTGATCAAAAATTTCTCTCTCACTTTCTTTTAAAAGAATTCGGCCTAAACCTGAATTGCGAAATTTTTCGTGAACGGCAATCCAATAAAGGGCAAAGCTATTTTTTGTTCCCGGAATTTTTCCATAGCAAGCATAGCCCTGCGTTTCATTTTCATTTTCGATAAAAAGGAACTGATATCCGCTTTCGATTCCTTTGGCCAAAAATTCATCGGCCAATTCAACGGCAATTTCTATTTCTTCGGCATTGAAAAAACCTGTTGAGGTCACAATTTCTCGAATTGTTTCGGGATCTGTAGCCAAGACTTCTTGTCGGATTTTCTTTGAAATTAATTCCATATATCTTCTATTATTCGGTTCATGACGGCGGGAAATAAATAGCCTGCTTTTTGAGTCGCGGCATAAAAACCGGCATCGGGCGAGAGGCAAGGATTTGCATTGATTTCCAATATCCAGGGATTTCCGTTTTCGTCGACTCGTAAATCGATACGGGCATAGCCTTTCAGCCCAAAAAGATCCCATGTTTGCAAGCAGATTTGTCTCAATTTTTCAGCCAATTCTACTTCGGTGGTTTCCAGCCCAAAAAGGCGATTGGTATTTTGGTATTCGAACGACGATTCGTCCCATTTGGCGGTGTATCCAATTATTTTGGGTTTTTCGGCAGGGAAATTTTCGAAAATAATTTCCGGAATGGGCAAAACTTCCGGTCCCGATTTTCCGCCTAAGACAGAAATATTGAATTCTCTTCCTTCGATGAATTCTTCAAAAAAATATTCGATGTTTGAATGGTTTTCTAAAAAAGCTTGAATGGCGTTTGGGTTGCCCGGCAAAATATTCTCATCCGAAATGCCAACCGAAGCATCTTCCCAGATTGGTTTGGCAATATAAAGCTTATCAGCGTCGATACCGTTGGGTTTGAGCTGATAAATCTGTTTGGGCGTGGGCAATCCGGCTGCTTCCAGCATTTTTTTTGTGAGTGTTTTGTTGCTGGTGATAAACATACTTTCCGAACCGCAACCGGTAAACGGAATCGAAAGATGTTCTAGAAGTGATGGCGCCAAATGAATTAAAGTGGCATCTTTTTCAAGACTTTCAACCAGATTGAAAACAAAAAGCGGTTTTAATTGTTTCAATTTCGCTTTTGTTTTTTCCAGATTTAGGTTCATAAAAAGGCGTTCGGTTTGATAGCCCAATTGTTCGAGTGCGCCTTCGGCAAATAGGGCTTGATCCAAAACATCCAGCTCGTCTTTATCGGCATTTGGTGACAGCGCATTGATTAAAACAACGACTTTTTGATTTTTCATACTTAGAACCTTGAATGAATCAAAAATTTAACTTTTTATTTTTTTGCTTGCCGATTTCATAATCATAGCCATCAGCTCAGGATATGAAATTCCGTTTAGCGTACTTAGAATAGGCAAGTCGGAATGTTCGGGATGCAGTCCGGCGAGCGGATTAATTTCTAAAAAATTGGGAATTCCGTTTTTATCCATCCTGATATCTACTCGTCCGGCATCTTCGCAACTGAGCAATTGATACGATTCTAAAGCCAGCTTTTCGCAAAGTTCTTTTTCTTTACCAAAAGTAGGTTTGTATTCAATCAAACTTTCGCATTGCTCTTTGTTTATATAGGAATAGACTCCTTTTTCGGCGTTTTCTTTCAGGAAAATTTCCATGGTTCCAACGGCTCGGGCGTCCTTTCCCGTACCAACTATCCCAACAGTAAATTCGCGCCCACTCATATAGGTTTCAACCAAAACCGCTTGTTTGAACTCAGTCAAAAGCGAGTTGCATTTTTCGAATAATTCCTCTTTCGAATTGATTACTGATTTGCTGTTAATTCCTTTTCCGGTTCCTTCGGCCATTGGTTTTGCAAACAAAGGAAAAGAGAGTTTTATTTTTTCGATATCTGAAAGCGTATTGACAATAAAAAAATCGGGAGTGGCTATTCCTGCATCACGGATTATTCTTTTTGTAAGTGCTTTATCGAGCGTAAGCGATAAAACCAAAGGAGAAGAAAAGACATAAGGAATTGAATAGGCGTCGAGTAAAGCCGGAACCTGGGCTTCACGGCCATTTCCATACATGCCTTCGCAAATATTGAAAACCAAATCCCAGCGTTCGCCATTGGCCAAACGATGTACTAAATTTTTTAGATGGCCAATTCGTTCGGTTCGAAAATTTAAGTTGTTGAGTGTGTTTTCAATAGCATCTATTGTTCCTTCTTGGTCAAATTCGGCAGTTTCCTCTTCAGAAAAACCCATTTTCAAATAATCGGAACGCAAGTCGTAGGTTAGGCCGAGTTTCATTTTATTGGATAAATTATTTAGGGTCAATTAAAATTAGTTAACAATTTTTCTGCAAGATAAGTCTATTTGCGATTCACGATAAATGCTTTTGTGAGAAAACGGACGAAATTGCAAAGATAAAAATCAAAAAAAGGAGCTTACAATCTTCCTATTCTATTATGTATAATCAGGATAACGAAATATTTTGCCTTGGTAGTTTCGTAGCACAAGTTCTCCATTTTCGTTTCCTACTTTATAGTCGGGCAACAAGGGGATTTTTCCACCGCCTTTTGGTGCGTCGATTACAAATTGTGGAACGGCATAACCCGAAGTAAAACCGCGTAAGCCGCGAATAATATCCAAACCGTTTTCCACTTTTGTACGAAAATGCGCCGAACCCGGAATAGGATCGCACTGATACAAATAATAGGGACGCACTCTCACTTTCAATAATTCGTGTGCCAGTTTTTTGTAAACTTCAATGCTGTTGTTTACGCCTTCCAACAAAACAGTTTGACTTCCCAATGGAATTCCTGCATCGGCCAACCGATTGCATGCTTCTCTTGTTTCAGGCGTTAGTTCGTCGGGATGCGTAAAGTGTAAACTTAAAAATATGGGATGGTATTTTTTGAGCATATCTGTCAAAGCGGGTGTAATGCGCATGGGCAGTACAGCGGGTACTTTTGAGCCAATCCGAATAAATTCGACATGTTGGATGGCTCGCAAACGAGCGATGATGTATTCCAGTCGTTCGTCAGAAAGTGTGAGCGGATCGCCGCCCGAAATGAGGACATCTCGAATTTCTTTGTGTTGGCTGATGTATTTTATCGCGCCGTCGATTTGCGAAGTGCTGGCATGCATTTTATCTTTCTTCGAAACCATGTGTGAGCGTGTGCAGTATCTGCAAAAAGCAGAACAGAAGCCGGTTACTAAAAACAAAGCGCGATCGGGATAACGGTGTACGATCAATGGAACAGGACTGTCGTGTTCTTCTCCAAGCGGGTCGGATTCTTCGCCGGGCGAAACGGAAAGCTCGTCTAAAACAGGAACCATTGTTTTGCGCAAAGGCTGCAGCGCGTTGTGTTTATCGAGCAAACTTGCGTAATAAGGCGTAATGCGAATAGGTAGATTTAATGCTTGTTCTTTAAATCCCTTTTCATCGTCGGAAAGTTGCAATATAGATTCCAGCTGATCAAAAGAAGTAAAACTGTTGCGAACTTGCCATTTCCAATCCGACCACTCTTCCTTTGTAGCAGTTGGAAAATGTTTATCTTTAAAATGCAATGCGTTTTCGGAAGCAACAAAAGCATTTGTCTTTACAACAAAAGGCTGTTGATTGTTGTTTTTTTGAATTTTTGATTGGAGGCCAGATGGCGGAGGGTCGTCAAAATCTTCAAGCAAATTTGAAGCGTTTGAAAGGGGAACATTTTTTGTTTTCATCTCTTTTCTGTCGAAAAATTTTTGATGATAAATAGTTTTGTGAACACTTGAATTTGGTACTCCATTTTTTTTGCAATGTTATACTATTTTTACATCAAAAATCTTCAAAACCGATTATTTTTTTGAACAGAAAATAGTCAATAGGTTTTTGTTCTTTTTACAAAAGTTTAAATTCGATAAAAAACTCAATATCAAAATTATAGAATGTATTTTATTTTCAGAGCAGCTTAAAAATTGCATCGATTTATGATTGAGAATTGAACGGAAATATTTGTTTTGAGAAAGAACCCGAAATTTGATTCTTACCTGATGTCTTCGAAATGAACTTAAAGGTTTGTTTTATGATCAAAAATAGTTTTTAAATGACGCCATAATTAAGGTCGATTTTGGAAATTTGTCTTCAAAAAGTGAACTTATTTTATAACGCATGAAGAAACTTCTCTTAATATTTAATTAAACGTATCGCGACTTGCTGCATTTTTTTCGGTTTTGGGATTTACAACTCCCCTATTCATGAAAAAACAGTGTTAATTGCCTGTTTATTAACTGTTGATAAGTGTGTATAAAATTAAGTTTACAAACAATTTGAACGGTCTTTTTGATCCAAACAAAATTTTAGACCGTTTTATGCTTTTTTATCCTCACTTTATCAACATCGAAAACAGTTTTTTTATCGTCTTTTTTATAAACTTATTTTTAATCAACAGATTGTTTACAACCTAACTTAAAAGTTCATTTTCAATTTTTTATGTAGATGACAAAAAGTTAATAAAAAGCTCTTTTTTCCAGATGCAAGCTTTTGTCCAAAAAGTTTTACAGCTATTCACAGCCTATAATAATACCAATGTTTCTTTTTAATAAAATCTATTATTGGTATAGGTTGTTGATAAAACAAAATGCAAATAAAATAAGCTGAAATTTTAAAATGGATTTCTATAAATTTGCAGGAAAATAATCGAAACGCAATGGATTACATTCAGGAAATAGAAAGATTAAAAAAGGAAAAAAATGCCGTCATATTAGCGCATTATTATCAAATTCCTGAAATACAAGATATTGCAGATTATATTGGCGATAGTTTGGGTTTAGCACAGGCCGCTGCCGAAACAAAAGCCGATCTGATTGTTTTTGCCGGCGTGCATTTTATGGCCGAAACAGCAAAAATTCTCAATCCACAAAAAAAAGTGGTTCTCCCCGATATAAATGCCGGTTGCTCTTTGGCCGATTCGTGTCCGCCAGTGGATTTTCGAAAATTTAAAGAAAATTACCCGGATCATATTGTGCTTTCGTATATCAATTGCTCTGCCGGAATCAAAGAACTGTCGGATGTAATTGTGACATCGGGAAATGCCATTCAAATTGTGGAATCCTTTCCGAAAGAGCAAAAGATTATTTTTGCGCCCGACAAAAATTTAGGCGCCTATTTAAATCAAATTAGCGGACGAAATATGGTGTTGTGGAATGGAACGTGCGAAGTTCACAATCAATTGAAAACGGAAGCCATTCTCAAACTAAAACAACAAAATCCCGATGCAAAAGTGGTGGCGCATCCCGAATGTGACGGACCTGTTTTGGCTTTGGCCGATATGATTGGAAGTACAAACGCAATGCTTAAATACACCCAAAATTCGAACTTTCAAAAATACATTGTTGCAAGCGAAACAGGTATCTTACATCAAATGCAAAAAAAATCGCCTCAAAAGCAGTTTATCGTTGTTCCTAAAGACGAAAATTGCAATTGCAACGATTGTCCTTATATGAAAGAATTGAGTGAAGAAGTGATCGAAAACGCCAAAAAACCGATCGTCCGTATGTTGGAAATATCCAAAGCGGCCGGCTTAATTTGAGAAAAAAAAATCCCGCAATACATTGCAGGATTAAAATCTTAAATATCTATAATTGCTCCACTAAACTAGTTTCACATTTACGGCATTTAATCCTTTTCGGCCATCCTGAAGTTCAAAAGTAACTTCATCGTTTTCTTTCACTTGATCGATTAATCCAGACACATGAATGAAGTATTCTTTGGCTGTTGCATTGTCTTTAACAAAACCATAACCCTTGGCTGTGTTGAAGAATTTTATTGTTCCGGTATTCATAATAAATGATTGATAATTAATAAGTACACAAATATAATATTTTTTAGATAGAATGTGTTTTAATTATTTTCAGAGAAATACATTTTTCTATTTAGTTTTGCCGCAAATTAAAATTTAAGGAATGTCTAAAACTTATTTTGCTTTACTGGTTATTTTGGTTCTTTTTTTTACGGCTTGTTCGAGCAGTTCCAAAATTTCCAAACAAACTGATAAAGCCATGGAAGCATATCAGTTAGGCGATTTTCAAACGGCTTATAATTTATATTTGGCTGATATCGAAAAGATGGAAAGCAAGCAAATAAATGGAGAAAAATACGCTATGATGGCCAAGACTTGCTTTCAATTGAAGAAATTTTCGGAAGCAGAATCGTATTTTAAAAAGGCAGCCTATCAAAATTTTAGCGATGCAGATATGTATGCCAATTTAATCTCTATTTATCAAGAAGTTGATAATCTTTCGAAAATGTTGGGTGCGCTCGAGTTTTTTACAACAAATTATACCAACGATACGCGGTTTTTGGAAATGAATATACAGCTTTTTGAAGCCTATATCGCAAGCGAAAATTGGGAAAAAGCAGCATCGCTTTGGCCACATTTAGATTCGACCGTACAAGAAGATCTTCGCTTTTTGGTAAACTATTTTTTGGCTCTGAAAAAACTAAAATATACGGAAGAGGCTGATTTGATTGCAGTTTCGATTTTAAGATTGAACGCTGCGAATAAAGATGCTCTGGAATGGTTGGGCGAAAAATATTTTTGGAAAGCCGAAAAAAATTACCAAAACGAATTGGACGCCTACAATAAAAATAAAACCACAAAGCAGTACAATAGCATGGTGAAAGCATTGGATCTGGTTACTGCTGACTTCAAAAAATCATTGACATATTTCGAAAAACTATATAAACTCTTTCCTTCAAAAGAATATGCCCAATACATGGCCAATATTTACAATCGTTTTCACGACAAACAAAAAACGGATCAGTATCAAAAATTGGCCAAATAGCCTCAATATTTTCGTCCTTTCCATTTATAAGAAAGAAAATGTCCAAGAAATCCTACCATCACAATAAAGAATGGATAAATAAGCTGAAGCAAAGGAAATACTTTCAACGATTGTCTTTGGTGGTAAAGTGTGGCAAAGGCATTTAAAAACGGGAAATCTATCACAAGCTTGAGGACAAACAAATAGCCAAAAACAAAAAGGTAGTTGGCGTTAAAAATACTCCCAAAAGCCGCCAAAACAATGCTGAAATTAAAACTTAGAATCAGCAGCGAAATAAAAATAAGCCAGAAATTGGTATAATGTTTTGATTTACTCACCCACCGAATCCGCTGATACAAAAAATGTTTTAAATCGCCTTGCGCTTGCGTAAAAACCGCCGCGCTTTTATCAAACGAAAACGCGATGGATTTGGCACCAAACTTTTTTGTGAAACTGTTCAGCAAAAACAAATCATCGCCCGAAGCGAACTCTGCC
>KB224667.1_pt3 | contig 10724 bp, 14 predicted proteins | sample 524768 | NCBI WGS metagenome assembly AMQJ01 (sample SAMN00998488, study PRJNA167727) | sediment metagenome | isolation source: subsurface aquifer sediment | place: USA: Rifle, Colorado | collected Aug-2009
AGAGGTGCCCTATAAATACTCAAAAGCTTATGGTGGAAGTGACCCTGTAATAGTTGAGGGAGAGGTGTTTAAAATAGAAATACAAACTATTGAACAAAATATAAATGAGGGAATAAAAGAGGGAATAAATGAGGGAATAAATTCTCTTTATTTGCATATCAAACATAATCCAAATCAAAGAGTGTCGCAAATAGAAAAAACTTTAAATGTTCCATCAAAAACACTTGAGCGATGGATAAAGCAACTAAAAGACGAAGGTAAGATAGTCTATCAAGGGAGTAAAAAAACAGGAGGGTATTTTGCTAACTAAACTAAAACCCCGCTCAGAATTTAGCCGCAATGTCCTAACTCTTATGACAGGCACATATGCTTCTGATGATTTTGGAATATTTAGCTACAATAAAAGTATTAGTTATAAGTTGGAGTTATTATGAATAATGAAATTATAAATAAACTAAAAGAGCTCAAACCGGTGCTAAAAGAAAAGTACGGCATAGAGGAGTTTGCTGTATTTGGAAGTGTTGCAAAAGGCTTAGATACAGATAAAAGCGATGTAGATATAGCTGTATTGAAAATGCAGATTAAAAGTGGATTTGATTTAATTCGTGCTAAATATTTTTTAAAAGAGTGTTTAAACAAAGAAGTAGATATAGGTACTTTTAAGTCTATGAAAACATTTATAAAAAATAGAATACAAAAGGATTTTATCTATGTTTGATGTCAACAAAGTTGATAGAGAGATTGAGCTATTTATTTTTGATATATTTGTAGCGATACAAAAAATCAAGAAAGTTTCAGGCAAGTTTGATAATGTTCAAGATTTATTGCATGATTTTATGGCTTGGGATAGTGTTATAAGAGAGTTTGAAATAGTTGACGAAGCTTCCAAGTACCTACTAAGAGATAAGCTTTTAAAAATTCAATATCAAGAAGTAGTCGATTTCAGAAATCAAATCACACATGAATATTTTGGTATAGATCAAGATATTGTTTGGACTATTATACATGTAGATCTAGATAGCTTTGAGGAGATTGTCGTATCTCTCATACAAAATATCGAACCAAATCTAAAACAAGAGCTCATAGATGCTTTTATAGAAGATAGTCATTATTTAGATTTTGTAGTAGAAGCGCTAAAGAAATTTAAATAAATGCTAACTAAACTAAAAGCCCGCTCAGAATTTAGCCGTAATGTCTTTGCTCTTATGACAGGTACCACTATAGCTCAAGCTATACCTATTTTAAGAAGGATATATACACCTGAAGATTTTGGCTATAAAATAAATAAGGTTAATCATGGATAAAATGATACAAACAAACAATATCATCATCTATACTGATGGAGAGATGGAGCTAAAAGTTTCAGTGAATGATGAAACTATATGGCTATCTCAAAAACAAATAGCAGAGCTATTTGATAAAGATGTGCGAACTATAAATGAGCATATAAAAGCTATATACGAAGAGGAAGAATTGTGTGAAAACTCAACTATCCGGAATTTCCGGATAGTTCAAAAAGAGGGAAATAGAGAGGTTGCTAGAGATATCTCGCACTATAATTTAGATACAATTATTTCGATTGGCTATAGAGTAAATAGTAAAAAAGCCACAAGATTTAGACAATGGGCAACATCTACACTAAAAGAGTATATTGTAAATGGATATGCTATAAATAGTGAGAAAATAACCCATCAAAGATTTAAAGAACTAGAGTCCGATGTAGATACCTTAAAAGCTAAAGTATCAAAACTAGATGCCCTTGTGGATCAGAACAGCTTACAAATAAAACAAGGTATTTTTTACGATGGGCAGATTTTTGATGCCTATATATTTATAAATGATTTGTTAGAAAGTGCTAAAAATGAAGTAGTTCTGATTGATAACTATATAGACCATTCTATCTTCACACTATGTAGCAAATACCCAAATATAAACTTTACAATCTATACTCAATCTATAAACAAACATCTACAACTTGACTATGATAAATATAAAAAACAGTATAAAAATATAGAACTAAAATCCAGTAAAAATTTCCATGATAGATTTCTCATCATAGACAATAGTGAGATATATCACATAGGTGCTAGTTTGAAAGATTTGGGAAATAAGGTTTTTGCTTTTAGCAGACTAAATATAGATATAAGCTCTTTTGAGTTGCTAGAGAAGTTGAAATAAATGATACAAAAACTAAAACCCAAATCAGAGTTTAGCCGTAATGTCCTCACTCTTATGACAGGTACCACTATAGCTCAAGCTATACCTATAGCTATAAGCCCGATACTTACAAGGATATATACACCTGAAGATTTTGGGGTTTTTGCACTTTATATGGCAATAGCATCAATTTTATCTGTTATCGCAACAGGAAGATACGAACTTGCAATCATGCTTCCAAAGAAAGATGAGGATGCTATAAATATCGCCGCTCTTTCTATTATCATATCTTTTTTTGTTAGTTTTGTTTCATTGCTAATAGTTTTTGTTTTTAATGCTCAGATAACAAATCTTCTCGGGAATCCAGAAATTTCAAACTGGCTATATTTTATACCTCTTACTGTTTTGCTTACGGGCGTTTATCAGAGTCTTAATTATTGGTCAAATAGAAAAAAACAGTATAAAAGACTTGCTACAAGCAGAGTAGTGCAAAGCGGTACAGCTTCAACGGCAAATCTGGGAATGGGTTTTGGGGGATTTGGAAGCAGTGGGCTTATCTTTGGGCAAGTGATTGGACAAGGTTTTGCAATAACAGTTCTGGGAAGAGCAATCCATAAAGAATATAAAAATAAATTTGTACGTGTAAAAAAATTAAAAATATTTGCAATAGCAAAAAGATATGTGAAATTTCCAAAGTTTGATATTTTGGCTTCATTATCTAATGTTTCTGCTCACCAAATGACTCATATTCTATTTAATGTAATGTTTGGTTCTACAATAGCTGGATATTTTTATTTCACGCAAAAAATTTTAGGGTTGCCACTTTCTCTTATAGCATCTGCAATTTCAGATGTGTTTAGGCAGAGTGCTACAAGAGAATATCAACAGTTTGGAAGTGCAAAATATATATATATATCAACATTTAAGAAACTTTTTATTTTAAGTTTTTTTCCTTTTATTGTTTTATATTTTTATTCAGTGGAATTGTTTGTTTTTATTTTTGGTAAACAGTGGTGTGTAGCCGGTGAATATGTGAGAATTATGGTACCGATGTTATTTGTTAGATTTGTAAGCAGTCCGCTAAGCTTCATGCTCTATGTTGGTGAAAAGCAACGCATTAATATGCTTAGTCAATTTTTATTTTTATTTTTTATTATTTTAAGTTTTATGATTTCGGAGAATGAATATGAAGTTGTAAGGAATATTTCAATATTCTTTAGTTGCATATATTTGTACTATTTATATTTATCTGCAAAAATAGCTAAAGTTTTTAGGAGCTAAAACATGGACAAAAGCAAAGGTTTTGAAAGAGAAAAGGGATTATTAAGAAGTGAATATTTTAGTCAGTCTTACTTTGAAAAACATCAGTTGTTTTCACTTGGTGAGCAAATAAATTTGATTCATAGATATTCACAAAATTTGAAAAACCTTAAAATTGTAGAAATAGGAAAAGGCAATGGTTTTGTATCAGATTTCTTTAAAAAAGCCGGATATGATTTTTTAACATTTGACATCAACGAAAATCTAGAGCCCGATATAACTGGAAGTGTTTTAGAGTTTAGTGATTTAATAAAAACAGAAGTTGATATTGTTGTGGCATGTGAAATACTAGAGCATTTACCTTTTGAAATGTTTGAAGAAAGCTTGAAGCAAATTAGTAAAGTTGCAAATAAATATTTAATAATTACATTGCCAGAGTATAAAAAATTTTTCGGATTGAATATACAATGTAAATTACCTAAAACAAAGCGGTTTTCTATACCTTTTTTCATAAGATATAAAGGTAACAAAGTTTTAGGAAGTGGTCATTTTTGGGAAATTGATTATGACGTTAAAACAAAAAGAAAAAATATTGAGTTGATAATAAAACAGTATTTTAATATTGTTGACAAAGGAAGGTTTCATACAAACCCGTACCACAATTACTATGTATTAGAAAAAATATAAGGTCAAAAGGATAGGTTTGCAAATTTCTGTTTTACATCTAACGCATATAAATATATCTTCCGATTTTAGAATACTAAAAGAGATGCAAAGTGTTGCTCTAAAAGTAATGCGGGATTTGAGAGAAAAGTGCCATAGATATAACGGCAATTTTTCGTTGCTTTGGCATAATAGTCATTTAAAGAGGGCAGAGGATAAAAAGTTTTTTATGGAGATGCTTAAATGAAAACAGTAGTATCTGTTGTGTTGAACAACTTTAAAAACGACAGCCGTGTTTTAAAAGAAAATATATCACTTAAAAGAGCTGGTTATGATGTGCAAGTTGTAGCACTTCACGAAGACCCTCTCAAAGAGCATGAGGAAGTTCAAAACATACCCGTGCATAGAGTAAAGTTAAAAACCCGCTCTTGGTCAAAACATAAACTAGTGCAACTCTTAAAGTATTTTGAGTTTATCTACAAAGTTGTCAAACAGTATAAAAATAGCGATATTTTTCATTGCAACGATTTAAACACATTACCAATAGGCGTACTAATAAAGAAGTTTTTCAATCATGATGCAAAGATAGTTTATGATGCACATGAGTATGAGATAAATGACACTCCAAACGAAAGTGCATATAGTATAAAAATAAAATATTATTTAGAAAGATTTTTAATTAAATATGCTGATAAGATAATAACCGTAAGTGATTCAATAGCAAATGAATATTCAAAAATGTACAATATAGAAAAACCTGCATTAGTTTTAAATACTCCGCCATATAAAGAGATAGAAAAAAAGAATATATTTAGAGAGACTTTTGAGATAGATGAGAAACAAACTATATTTTTATATCAAGGCGGATTGTCAAAAGGAAGAGGTATAGAGATACTTATTGAGGCGTTTAAAAGTATTGATGATAAAAATGCAGTCATAATCTTTATGGGTTATGGTCCCTTAGAAAACTTGATAAAAAATATATCTAAAGAGTACCAAAATATTTATTTTCATAAAGCTGTAGCGCCTGATGTTTTGCTTGATTACACAAGTAGTGCTGATTTTGGATTTTTATTTTATGAGAATACTTGTTTGAATCATTATCTTTGTTCACCAAATAAAATGTTTGAGTATCTAATGGCTGAAATACCTGTGATAGTCTCTAATCTTTATGAGATGAAACGACTAGTAGAGTCAAACAAAATAGGAACAGTAGCAAAAGAAAATACTCCAGATGGACTTAAATTAGCGATAGAAGAAGCGGTAATGTTAGATAAAGAAGAACTAAAAACAAATATCCAAAAACTAAAGATAATTTATAATTGGCAAGAACAAGAAAAAATATTATTAAAACTATATAAGGATTTAATTTAATGTGCGGAATAAGCGGCATTATAAATAAAAACGGCGAATCAGTAGATAAAGATGAGATAAAAAAAATAAATGATTTGATAGTCCATCGAGGACCTGATGATGAAGGTTTTTATTTTGAGAAGAACTTTGCATTTGGACATAGAAGACTTTCTATAATAGACCTTAGCAGTGATGGTCATCAGCCTATGCACTATCTTGATAAGTATGTTATTACTTATAACGGAGAGGTTTATAATTACTTAGAGATAAAAGAAGAACTACAAAAAGAGGGATATATATTTTATTCACATACCGATACCGAAGTGATACTTGCTAGTTATGATAAATGGGGTGAGGAGTGTGTAAATAGATTTAACGGTATGTGGGCATTTGCAATTTACGATAAAGAAAAAAAGATACTTTTTTGTAGTCGTGATAGATTTGGGGTAAAGCCATTTTATTATACAGAGGTGAATGACAAATTTATATTTGGTTCAGAGATTAAACAACTTTTGGAGTTTTATGAAGAGAGATTTGTTAATAAAAAAATTTTAATAGATTATCTAGTTATAGGATATGAAAATCATACAAATGAAACTTTCTTTGAAAATATTTTTCTACTTGAGCAGTCGCATAATCTTATTTATGATTTAAAAATAAATAGTTTTGAAATTAAAAGATATTATGATTTAAAGAAAGAAGAAATTACACTAGATGAAAACTCATCTATAAAAGCTTATAGTGCAAAGTTGACTGATGCTATAACTTTAAGACTTCGTAGTGATGTAAAAGTAGGAACTTGTTTAAGCGGTGGATTGGATAGTTCTAGTATTGCAGCAATTGCATCGAGTGTCTATAACACTCAAGCCAATGATAGATTTGTTGCTATACATGCCAAATCATCTCAAAAGAGTAGTGATGAGAGTTTCTTTGCACAAGAAGTTGCCGATAATTGTAATTTGGATTTGAATAGTATTGAGCCGACACAAGATGAATTTATAAGCTGTATAGATGATGTTATTTATACACAAGAAGAGCCTTTTGGTGGCCCGTCTGTTTTTATGCAATATTTTGTAATGAAAAAAGCAAAAGATATAGGGTGTACAGTTTTGCTTGATGGTCAAGGTGGTGATGAAACTTTAGTTGGATATGAAAGATATTATCCAGCTTATTTGATGAGTTTGGGCTTTTTTGGTTTTATAAAAGGCTTTTTAAACTCATCTAAAAATTCAAAACTAACCAAAAAAGAATTACTAGCTTATTTTATATATTTTACAAAATCGAAAATAAGAATAAAAAGACTTAAGCATAAAAATAATTTTATTAAAAAAGAGTATTTTGATTTAGCTTCATTTGATGTTTTAGAAAAAAATGCCAAAAGCTATTTAAATCTTTTTGATTTACAACATGAAGAGATATTTCATACTCAAATGCCACATTTATTTAGATATGAAGATAGAAATTCCATGAGACATTCTATTGAAACAAGATTGCCATTTATTGATTTTAGAGTAGTTGAGACGGCATTGTCAATTGATGATAAGTATAAGATTAAAGATGGTTGGACAAAATACTTATTACGAAAAACTGTAGATAAAATATTGCCAAGTAGCATAGTTTGGAGAAAAAATAAATTTGGATTTGAAGCACCTACAAAAAATTGGTTAGATTCTATCGATAATGAAATCCTAAATTCAATAAGTAAATCTAAAATGCTAATGGAATTTACAAGTTCGTTGGATTTTAAAAAATTAGATTTAACTCAAAAATGGAAATTATTTAATATTTCTAAATGGGAAGAAATTTATAATGTTTCGTGGAGAAAAAAATGATAGCAATACTTGATTATGGAATTGGAAATTTAAAATCTATTTATAACATGTTTAAAAAAGTGAGAGTTGAGTCAGTTATAACTTCAGATATAGAAGTGATAAAAAAAGCCGATAAATATCTGCTTCCGGGGGTCGGTTCATTTGACCACGGGATAAATAGTCTAAGAAATGCACCATTTTTTGAAACTTTAGAAAAAGAAGTATTAGAAAATAAAAAACCTATTTTAGGTATTTGTCTTGGTATGCAATTGCTTACAAATTTTAGCGAAGAAGGTAAAGAAAAAGGTCTTGGGTGGATAGATGCTAAGACTATAAAATTTGATTTGGAAGATAAAAGTTTGTCAATTCCTCATATGGGTTGGAATAGTGTATGTCCTACTTCTCAAGATGGCTTATTTAAAGATTTAGATGAAAATAGATTTTATTTTGTACACTCTTATTATGTTGTTTGTAATAATGAAGCAAATATACTTGGTGTTACAAATTATGGTGCTAGCTTTACCAGCAGTGTTCATAAAGATAATATTTATGGGGTGCAGTTTCATCCTGAAAAAAGCCATAAGTTCGGCATGAAACTTCTTAAAAATTTTGGAGAGATGTGATGCGACTAACATCTTTTGAGGTACAATCTATCAAAAAAGCTTTTTTAGAAACTTTTGAAGATGGTAAAATATATCTTTTTGGAAGTCGTACAGATGACACAAAGAGGGGTGGAGATATAGATCTCTATCTTTGTCCATTGCAAAAGTTTGACGATGAGAGAATAAGACGAAGAAGATTTTTGATACTGCTTGATGAATACATAGGTGAACAAAAGATAGATGCTGTAATAGCAAAAGATGAAAATAGACTGATAGAACAAATTGCAAAAAGAGATGGAATAGAATTATGAATGAATTGAACGAAAAATTAATCATGGTACTTTATGAATGCAATCAACACAAAAAAATGATAAACAATGCCTATAGTCATCTTGAAAAAGATCTACCGCTAGATAAAGAAAAATATTTGAAATTTTCTCTTGAAGAAGTAGGGTTTATAGATCAATTTTTGTTTAGATTTTCAAAACTTCAAGACAGCATAGGTGAAAAACTTTTTGGAACTATGCTTTTTCTTTTGGGAGAGGATTTTTCTAAAAAACCATTTATAGATATGCTCAATCGTTTGGAAAAATTAGAACTTTTAAACAAACAAGAGTGGATGGATTTGCGAACTATCAGAAACAATGTGGCTCATGAGTATAGTTTTAATGTTAATGAGTTGGTGGATAGTCTTAATGATATTTTTCAAGTAAAAGATAAGTTGCTTTCTATTTACGATGTATTTTACAAATATTGCCAAGAAAAGTTTGATTTTATAAGAGAAAGCGAAGTGTTGAAACCACATGATAATTTTGGAGAGTTGTAATGCTACAAAAAAGAGTTATTCCTTGTCTTCTCTTACATAAAGGCGGGCTATATAAAACCCAAAAGTTTAAAAAACCTACTTACATAGGCGACCCAATAAATGCTATCAAAATATTCAATGAAAAAGAAGTAGATGAGTTGATGTTTGTTGACATAGATGCAACAACTCAAAATAAAGAACCAAACTATAAAATGATAGAAGATATTGCAAGTGAGTGTTTTATGCCGCTTTGTTATGGTGGCGGAGTAAAAAATATAGAGCAGATGAAAAAAATATATGCTCTTGGAGTGGAAAAAATATCTTTGAGCAGTTCAGCTGTTTTAAATCCAGAACTTATAAAAGAAGCGGCGAGTTTATTTGGAAATCAAAGTGTAATAGTGACGGTAGATGTAAAAAAAGATTTTTGGGGTAATAAAAAAGTTTTTATAAATAATGGTAAAACAAATACAAAGCTAGATGTGCTTGAATTTATAAAAAAAGTTGAAAATTTAGGTGCAGGAGAGATAGTTGTAAATTCCGTTGACCATGACGGAGAAATGAATGGATATGATGCCCAGCTTTTAAAAGAGATAAAATCAAATACCAAAGTTCCTATCATAGCTCTTGGAGGAGCTGGAAATCTAAACCATATCAAAGAGGCTTTTGAGATAGCAAAAGTTGATGCAGTTGCTTGTGGAAGTATGTTTGTATATCAAGGTCCACTAAGAGGTGTGCTTATTAGTTATCCGCCATATCAAAAGATTCAAGAAATATTAGGAAATAAATGATTCAAACTAAAATAACTCACCTAACATCAGCACATGCCAGATATGACACAAGAATTTTTATAAAGATGTGCAGCTCATTAGCCAAAAATACAAATTATGAAATTATCTTAGTTGTGGCTGATGGCAAAGGTAATGAAACAAAAAATAGTGTAAATATAATTGATGTCGGGGCAAAAACAGGTGGTCGTATCTCTCGTATGACAAAAACCGTGCAAAAAGTTTTTGAAAAGGCAAAAGAGCTCAATAGTGATATTTATCATATACACGATCCAGAGCTTATGCCAATAGGATTGAAGCTTAAGAAGTTAGGCAAAAAAGTGATATTTGATGCTCATGAGGATCTGCCAAAACAGCTACTTTCAAAACCATATCTTAACAAAGTAGCAAAAGTGATACTTTCTAAAACTTTTGAGATTTATGAAAAATACGCTTGTAAAAAATTTGACTACATCATCACAGCTACACCATATATAAGAGATAAGTTTTTAAAGATAAATCCAAACAGCTGTGACATAAACAACTTTCCGATTTTAGGTGAATTAGCAAACGATACGCCGTGGGACGAAAAAAAAGACGAAGTATGCTATGTAGGCGGTATTGCAGAGATACGGGGAATAAAAGAAGTAGTAAAAGCTATGGGTTTGACTAAAAATGTAAAACTAAATCTTGTGGGTGCTTTTAGTGAAAAAAATGTTGAGAATGAAGTAAAAACTTATAATGGATGGGCAAAAGTAAATGAACTTGGCTTTTTGGGCAGAGAAGGTGTGGCAGATGTGATGAGCCGCTCAAAAGCGGGGATAGTTACACTTTATCCAATTATAAATTATATAGATGCATTACCTGTAAAAATGTTTGAATATATGGCAGCCGGACTACCTGTGATATCTTCAAATATTGAACTCTGGAAAGAGATAGTTGAGGGCAACAGTTGCGGAATTTGCGTTAATCCGTTTGAACCAAAAGAGATAGCGGAGGCTATAGAGTATATTATCACTCATCCTAAAGTTGCTGAACAGATGGGACAAAACGGTAAAAAAGCTGTTTTAGAAAAGTATAACTGGGGTGTTGAAGAGAAGAAATTGTTTGAAGTGTATGAAAAAATTAGCAATGAGTCGATTACAAGCTATAATCGACTCATATTATGATACTATTATAATGATTATTCGCCTCAAGGGTTAAATATGAAAGAAGATATCAAAAAATGGATATGGCAACATCAAGAGTTATAATGCCACTAAAAAACTGGACAAAAATTTGAGAGGATATCTTCCTAAATGGTAAAATA
>KB228053.1_pt78 | contig 10705 bp, 9 predicted proteins | sample 524768 | NCBI WGS metagenome assembly AMQJ01 (sample SAMN00998488, study PRJNA167727) | sediment metagenome | isolation source: subsurface aquifer sediment | place: USA: Rifle, Colorado | collected Aug-2009
AGCAGATAAAAACCCTCCGTAACTCCATCCCCAGATTCCGGTTCTGTTTTTATCAACAAAAGGGAGTTTGCTAAAATATTCTGCCGCTTCTATTTGATCTATCGTTTCATATTTACCTAATTGGCCATAGGTAATTTTTTTAAATTCTTCGCCTCTGCTTCCTGTACCTCTATTATCTACACAAACTATAATATAACCTTGTTGAGCAAGAAACTGATGCCATGCAAAATACCGAAGCCATGAATCTGTAACACGCTGCGAACCGGGTCCTCCGTATTGAAACATTAACATCGGATATTTTTGTTCAGGATTAAAATCTTTTGGTTTAATCATATAAGCATTTAAATCCCATGTGCTGGAGGGCGTGTTTATTGTAATAAATTCGGCTGGAACAAAATGGTAATCTTTTATAGCTTGTTTTAAATCCTGATTATCTTCCAAAACTCGTATTTGTTTTCCGTTTTGTTTATGCAAAGTAACAAATTTGGGGTTTGCTGCACTTGAATAATAATTGATGTAATAGTTAAATCCCTTGCTAAAATTCGCAGCATTTGTTCCTTTTTGAGTCGATAGTTTTTTCTTCTTACCGCCATCCAGCTTAATGGAATATACTGCTTTATTTATTGGCGATTCTTCAGCTGATTGGTAGTATAATGTTTGCGTTTTATTATCTAAACCAATAAAGTCGGTAATATCCCATTCTCCTTTGGTAATTTGATTAACGAAATTTCCATTCATATCATATAAATAAAAATGATTCCATCCATCTTTTTCACTATTGATAATAAAATATTTTCCATCTTCTGTCATGGTCATATACCAATCTTTAATTCTTTCGATGTAGAATTTATTCTTTTCTTCATAAATAAGCTTCGAGCTGCCATCATCGCTATTTGCTATCAAAATTTCAATATGATTTTGCAATCTGTTCTCTCGAATAATCGATAGCTTATTACTTTGGGTGGTCCATTTAATTCGGGGAATATATTGATCCTTTTCTGGCCCAATATTCATGGTATTCGTTTGCATGGTAACTAAATCATAAACATGAATACTTACGATGGAATTTTTCTCACCTGCCTTTGGATATTTAAACGCATAATTTTCAGGATAAAGTTCATTGTTGTATTTGGTCATGTTAAAAATCTGAACATCACTTTCATCAAATTTGTAATATGCAATTTTATCTCCATTGGGCGACCAAAAAAAGGCTCTTGTAAAGCTATATTCTTCCTCATAAACCCAATCGGTTCCACCATTAATTATAAAATTAAATTTGCCATCAAATGTGATTTGAATTTCGCTGTGAGTTGTCAGATCTTTAATAAAAATATTGTTGTCTCTTACAAAAGCTACTTGTAATGCATTTGGAGAAAAAGCAGCATACTTTTGTCTTCCATTCTGGCTTAGTTTTTCAATTTTTTTTGTTGCAATATCATAAATATAATATTCGGCAGTATACGATCTTCGATAAATATATTCTGCATTTGCTGCAAGTAATATCTTTGATTCATCTGCAGAAAATTCATAATCATTGATTTTAAATTCTGAGTCAATTGTATTAAACAGTATATCTTTAACATCACCTGTTTCATAGCTGTATTTAACAATTTTCCGACTACCCTCCAGTGTTGTAAAATGCTCACCATCATTCATTGATCGAAGCCCGCGAACGGTTCTTTCGGTAAATTTTTTGTTTATAAAAATATCTTCAAGAGTGATGTTTTTTCCGATTTCCTGAGACAATAAATTTTGTGACAGCAAAAACGTGAAAATAAAACCTGCAATTTTTAAAGGAACTTTCATATGAATGTATCTTTTAATAATTATCTAAATCAAATTGTTGCAACAGATCAAACTTTTTAAATTGAATATTGTTAGTAATCAAAACAGACTTTAAAAATAGTAATATTTATTAAAGATATACATCATGAATTCATTAAAGAATTTATATCTTTGCACTCTTGAATTTGAAAAAGATTTGAAATGATTAAAATTACATTGCCAGATAATTCTGTACGCGAATACGAAGAAGCAATTTCTGGATATGATATTGCAAAAAACATAAGTCAAAGTTTAGCTAAAGAAGTATTAGCTATAACTGTTAACGGTGAGATTTGGGATTTACAGCGTTTAATTACAACTGATTCAAAAATAAAACTCCATAAATGGGATGATGAAGAAGGGAAACATGCATTTTGGCATTCATCAGCTCACCTTATGGCTGAGGCTTTGGAAGCTTTATATCCGGGTATAAAATTAGGAATTGGGCCAAGTATTGAAAATGGTTTTTATTATGATGTAGATTTGGTTGATGGAAGAGTAATTAGTGATACTGATTTTCCAAAGATTGAAGCTAAAATGAAAGAATTAGCTCAGCAAAAAAATGAATATCGTCGTAGTGAAATTTCAAAAAAAGATGCACTGGATTTTTTTACTAAAAAAGGAGATGAGTACAAGCTCGAGCTAATTAATGATCTCGAAGATGGTACAATTACACTTTATAAACAGGGCAACTTTACAGATCTTTGTCGGGGGCCACATTTACCAGATACAGGATACATTAAAGCTGTTAAAATACTAAATGTAGCAGGTGCATATTGGCGTGGTGATGAAAAACGTAAACAGCTGACCCGTGTTTATGGAATCACATTCCCAAAACAAAAAATGTTGGAAGAACACCTGGTTTTACTTGAAGAAGCTAAAAAGCGTGATCATCGCAGGATTGGTAAAGAGCTTGAATTATTTACTTTTTCGCAACGAGTAGGACAGGGTTTACCATTATGGCTGCCTAAAGGAGCTCAACTAAGAGAACGATTAGAAAATTTCTTGAAAAAGATTCAAAAATTATATGGATATCAGCAGGTTATAACTCCTCATATCGGACTTAAAGAATTATGGGTAACATCAGGCCACTATGAGAAATATGGAAAAGATTCTTTTCAACCCATTTCAACTCCTGCCGAAGGCGAAGAGTTTTTGTTGAAACCAATGAATTGCCCTCATCATTGCGAAATATACAAACATAAACAACATTCATACAAAGATTTACCAGTTCGTTATGCTGAGTTTGGAACCGTATATCGTTACGAACAAAGTGGAGAATTACACGGTTTAACCCGTGTACGAGGATTTACTCAGGATGATGCTCATATTTTTTGTCGCCCCGATCAATTGAAAGATGAGTTCAAAAAGGTGATGGATATCATTTCTATTATTTTTAATGCACTGGATTTTCAAAATTTCACAGCTCAGGTTTCATTGCGAGATCCTGACGATAAAACAAAATATATTGGAAGTGATGAAAATTGGGAAAAATCTGAAAATGCAATTTTGGAAGCTGTAAAAGAGAAAAACTTAAATTATGTTGTTGAGTATGGTGAAGCAGCCTTTTACGGGCCTAAACTTGACTTTATGGTTAAAGATGCTTTAGGACGTCAATGGCAGTTAGGAACTATTCAGGTTGATTATAATTTACCAGAGCGTTTCGAGCTGGAATACATAGGCGCCGATAACCAAAAACATCGTCCGGTTATGATCCATAGAGCACCTTTCGGATCAATGGAAAGGTTCGTTGCAGTGCTTATTGAACACACTGCAGGTAAATTCCCATTGTGGTTAACACCCGATCAGGTTGTTATTCTTCCAATCAGTGAAAAATACAATGATTATGCAAAAAAAGTTTTGAATTTCCTAAATAATTGCGATATTCGCACATTAATTGACGACCGTAACGAGAAGATAGGTAAAAAGATACGTGACAATGAAATGAAACGAATACCTTACCTACTTATTGTTGGAGAAAAAGAGTTTGAAAATGAGACAGTTTCGGTACGTGTTCAGGGAGATGGAGATAAAGGAAGTATGAATATGAACGAATTTGCAGATTTAATTACAAATGAAGTAAAAGCTCAAACTGAGAATTATAAGATAAATTAAGTATTAACTAAATAAGGAGGACTGAGTCATAGCGGGACCTAGACAACGAAAACCATTTAAGAAAGAAGAGCCATTACACAAAATAAATCAGTTTATACGTGCTAAAGCTGTTCGATTGGTTGGGGATAATATTGAAACTAATGTGTATTCTATTCAGGATGCATTAAAACTTGCAGATGAACTTGAACTTGATTTGGTAGAGATTTCGCCAAATGCTGATCCCCCGGTATGTAAAATTATTGATTATCAGAAGTTTCTGTATCAACAAAAAAAGAAACAAAAAGAGCTAAAAGCAAAAACACAAAAAGTAATTCTTAAAGAAATTAGATTCGGTCCGCAAACCGATGAGCATGATTATCAGTTTAAATTGAAACATGCTGAAAAATTTCTTGAAGATGGCGCAAAAGTGAAGGCATTTGTGTTTTTTAAAGGAAGATCAATTCTGTTTAAGGAGCAGGGCGAGATACTGTTATTAAGATTAGCTCAGGATCTTGAAGATTTTGGGAAAGTAGAACAGTTACCAAAGCTCGAAGGTAAAAGAATGATCATGTTTATAGCACCAAAAGTTGGTAAGAAAAAATAATATATTTTAATTTTAAATCGTAGTAAAATGCCAAAGATGAAGACAAATTCGGGAGCTAAGAAAAGATTTAGCTTAACCGGATCAGGGAAGATTAAAAGAAAACATGCTTTTAAAAGTCACATTTTAACTAAGAAATCTACAAAAAGAAAGAGAAATCTTACTTATTCAGGTTTAGTTGATAAAGCTGACGAAAAAAATGCTAAGTTATTATTAGCAATGAAGTAATCTTTTAATCGAAATTATTATTTATAGTATTTAACCAGGATGAATTAGCAGAAACAAGAGTCGTAAAAGAGGCGACCGCTAATCGTTCACAAAACAAGAAATTATGCCAAGATCGGTAAATTCAGTAGCTTCAAGAGCTAGAAGAAAGAAAATTTTAAAGCTTACCAGAGGATACTTTGGAGCAAGAAAAAATGTTTGGACAGTTGCTAAAAATGCATTCGAAAAAGGATTGACCTATGCATACAGAGACAGAAAAACAAAGAAAAGAAATTTCAGAGCTTTATGGATTCAAAGAATTAATGCAGGTGTTAGAGAACACGGCATGTCATATTCTGATTTCATGGGTCAAATAAATAAAAAAGGTATAGCACTAAACAGAAAAGTATTAGCTGATTTAGCAATGAATCACCCTAAAGCTTTTGCTGAAGTTGTTAAAGCTGTTAAGAAATAAATTATTTCTATAATAAATCCAGGAAGGGAAGCTAAAATGCTTCCCTTTTTTTTATATTTACAATCCGTAAAGTCTTAATTAACATTTTTTAAGCATTTTTTTTAAATGTTTTGTAAGGATTTAAATATCTTGCACACTAACTAATCGAAATGAGAATAGCAATAATAGGTTACGGCAAAATGGGGCATGAAATTGAAAAACTTGCTCTCGAAAGAAATCATCAGATCGTTTTACGAATTGATGAAAATAATGTCAAATCCATTACTAAACAGGATTTTGAAAATGTTGATTTAGCAATAGAGTTTTCAAAACCCGAAAGTGCTTTTTTCAATATCAATATGTGTTTCGATAACCATATTCCCGTTGTTAGTGGAACTACAGGCTGGCTCGATAATTTTGATAAGCTTATTGAAAGATGCACAAATGAAAAACAAACATTCTTTTATGCTTCAAACTATAGTATTGGCGTAAATATGTTTTTTAAAATAAATACTCAGCTTGCAAACATGATGAATCAACATCAAGATTATGAAGTTAGTATTGAAGAGACTCATCATATACAGAAGATTGATGCTCCAAGTGGAACAGCAATATCATTAGCAAATGGTATTATAGAAAATATTGATCGAAAAATTAAATGGGAGAAGGAGGCTGAAAGTTCGAAAGATTCGGTTTCTGTTTATTCATTCAGAGAAGGATCAGTACCCGGTAATCATAAAGTAATTTACGAATCACCTTTTGATAAAATTATGATAGAGCACGATGCCAAAAGCCGTAAGGGATTTGCATTAGGAGCAATATTAGCAGCGGAGTTTATTGTACATAAAAAAGGTTTTTACACCATGAACGATTTATTGAAATTTTAAATATACACACATACAATGACACTAAAAGAAATTCTAAAAAACAAATACTTCAAGTTTGGAGTAACAATCACGATTTATATTCTGTGGGTAATCTGGCTTAAAAACTTTTGGTTTTTATTTGGTATCCCTGTTATCGTTGATATGCATCTTACAAAATTTGTAAATTGGGCATTCTGGAAAAAAAGAGGTGAGTCTAAAGCAAAAAATACGGTAATAGAATGGGTTGATGCACTAATATTTGCCGTAATTGCGGCTACTTTAATTCGAATGTTTTTAATAGAGGCTTATACAATACCAACATCTTCGATGGAAAAAACATTACTCGTAGGAGATTATTTATTTGTAAGTAAAGTAAGTTATGGCCCAAAATTACCTAATACTCCAATTTCTTTCCCTTTTGCACATCATACTTTGCCTTTAACAAAATATAAAAAGTCATATGTTGAATGGATTAAGAAACCTTACAAACGAATAGCAGGTTTTGGTGATGTAAAACGAAATGATATTGTAGTTTTTAATTTCCCAGCCGGAGATACTGTTGTTCAGGAAATGCAGGAGCAGGATTATTATTCAATTATGCGAGGCTACGCTGATGAATTAAAAAGACGAGATATTCAAAGTGGTAATCCTATAAAACCTTTTGAAACATATAAAACAATTGCACGAAAATACATTTGGGATCAGTTTAATATTACTGTGCGTCCGGTTGATAAACGTGAAAATTATATTAAACGTTGTGTTGCTATTCATGGTGATAGTCTGAAAATTATCCATGGCCAGGTATATGTTAATGGCGAACAACAAACTCATTTTGAAGATATGCAATATGATTATTATGTGAAAACAAATGGGATGGAAATTAATTCAAAACATCTGGAGCGTTTAAACATTGCTATTGACGACAGACGTTTTATTGCATCAAGCTCTATGTATGAGCTTCCTTTAACACAGGAAAATGTTGAAAACCTAAAGAATTTTCCTGCAGTAACAACGGTGTCGAAATACGAGAATACAAATATTAATATGGCTAATATTTCTATTTTCCCTTTTCATTCTGATTACACATGGACCGAAGATAATTTCGGAACATTATATATTCCTGAAAAAGGTGTAAGCATTGAGCTAAATTTGGAAAACTTACCTTTGTATCACAGAATTATTGAGACATATGAAGGGAATAAATTGGAAGTTAAAGGTGATGAGATTTATATTAACGATCAAAAAGTAAATTCATATACATTTAAAATGAATTATTATTTTATGATGGGAGATAACAGACATAATTCTGCCGATTCAAGATATTGGGGTTTTGTGCCTGAAGATCATGTGGTTGGAAAAGCTGTATTTATCTGGTTATCGCTCGATAAAGACAAATCATTTTTAAATAAAATTCGATGGAATAGAATGTTTTCATTGATACATTAATAAAATACACTATATATTTATGCCGGGCTGTTCATCGTTCGGCATTTTTTATTTCTAAAATATGATTAAAAAGGTTTTGTTATCAACAGCATATTTAGCCCCAATTCAATATTATACTAAGTTTTTAAAGTATGATGAGGTATATATTGAAATGAAAGAAAACTTTATCAAGCAAAGCTATAGAAACCGATGCAAAATATATGGAGCAAATGGTGAATTATCTATTTCAATTCCAATAAAAAAAACATCAACAAAAATAAAAATAAAAGATGTACAGATTGATTATGATACAAAATGGCAGAAATTGCATTGGAAATCAATTGAATCAGCATATAGCTCATCACCATTTTTTGAATTTTATGAAGATGATCTGAAAGCATTTTATGAACGAAAGTATAAGTTTTTGATTGATCTCAATGCTGAAATACAAAAGGTGATTTTAGAGAATTTGGATTTGCAAATAGATTTTAAGTACACTGAAGAATTTAATCAGTTAGCAAACGAAAAATTTATCGATTTACGAGAGATCATTCATCCTAAAAAGAAAGTGATTGATCCAGAATTTAAACCTGTTAAATATACTCAGGTATTTTACGATAAGTATGGATTTATACCTAATTTAAGCATAATAGATTTATTATTCAATGAAGGACCAAATGCAATAGAATTACTTAAGCAGTGTTAATATGTTGGTAGTTAGTCAAAAAAAAAGTTTTTAAACAAATTTTTTAATTAACTTTATGGTCAATTTTGAAATGTAAACTAAAAATTGAGATGAATAGCCTTGTAATTCAAAAAACAGATTCAACACCCGAAATTTCATTTTCACAAAAAGGTGAACTGAAAATAATCGGGAGATCATTACCCGAAGACGTTCATAAATTTTATGACCCATTGATTGAATGGGTTAAGAAGTTGGAAGCCGATACAGCAAAAGTTGATTTAAAACTCGAGTATCTGAATACTTCATCAACAAAAAAATTGTTAAATCTGCTTATTGCTTTGGATGAAAATAGTAATGTTAATGAAGTAATCGTGAATTGGCATTACGAATTTGACGATATTGAGATGGAAGATCTTGGTGGAATATATCAGGAAGAATTAACACGAATTAAATTCCATTTTATTGAAGGGGTTGACATCTTTTAATAAAGAATTTTATAAACATATATAATGAATTACTGTTAAGTAGTTCATTTTTTTAAATATCACTCTAATACCCTTATTTAACCAGAATTTTGTCATAGAATAAATGTTATTTATCAAATTTCTTATTCGCAAATCAATCAGAGAAATTAGTGAAAGGCAAATTGTAACTGACAGATATATAGTTGGTTATAAGAGTACGTGTTGATTTTTTAACAGTTGATAAGAAATAAGCAAGTGTAAAATTGAAAACAACTGAAAATATTAATGCGTAGATTTATTTTGTATCATACTAATTAGCAATTTAAAGCAAAAAACAAACTAAAATGAAAAGAATTGTACTTTTTATATTCATAGTATTTTCTATTTGTGCCAGAGCTCAAGAAGGTACAAAACAATTTATGCCTACATCAACAGATAGATTATGGTTAGAGTTTAATGCTTTTGCGAGTAAAAATTTTGGAACTTATACGGCTACTGATAAGGAAAGAATTTACATTTATATGAATGCTGGAGAAACCATGCATTTTGGAATGAGAATGCATACATCCAGTAATTATGGTGGAAATGTAATGACTGACCCTGGTAATGTTCGATTTCGTATTCAAGACCCAGATGATGTTACTGTATTTGCAGAAAGAAATATGGTTACTTCTGGTAATGGTTATATAAGTACTTATGCTCAGGCTATAACTGGTCCAAATGGTGTAACTTTAAATAATACTCCAGTAACAGGTGGTTATACAGCACTTACTTATACAGCTGTTAAAACCGGAAATCATTGGATTGAATTTGATGCTGACCTTGATTGGATACCATTTTATGGTTGGAGCAATCGTTTTGCACTTGAATATTTCGATGTAACAGTTACCAATGCAAGTAATCAGGTTATAACAAATCCAGGCGATCCGAATACATCTGCAGGTCGATTATGGAGTAAAGGTTGGGGTTTTACTACAACAAGTTTTGATATCTACCCCGTTAAAACCGAATTTTTTGTTTTTACAGCCGATGAGTTTGTAAATAAAGTTAAATATGAAATAAAACCATATTCCTTTAGTTTTGTTGCAAACTCTTATGGTGTAGATGTTGCTACTGATATAAACTACATTGAAAAAGCACAAAGTCAGGAAGGGGATTTAACAAGTTCATCGGATATTTCAGAATATAGAATATTTTTAAATGATCCCGATAGAAATGTATGGCAGAATACTAAATTACCTCCTCCAATGGTTAAAGTTTGGGTTGAAAATAATCTTATTTATGATTATGAATATAATCGTGATCCTCAATTAATAACAATACCTCTTGACACAATAAATCTTGAAAAGAATAATGTTGCTTGTCCTTACGCTAGTATTACCATGTTTAAAATTGAAACAAACGTGTCGGGGTTTACTGCTATATTATTGGACATAGATGGTGGTGGCTATTCTACAAATGGAAATGATAGAGCGTTGTATTTAGACTTGAAAAAGGGAATTAATTATGTTTTGTGGGATTTTAGAAATGATAATGGTACCGTCATCGCTAATGGAGATATTACCACCTCAGCTACTTTTCTTGGAAGAGGTCCTGCACATTTCCCAATATACGATGCAGAAACTTTAAGTGGAATCGAAACTTCTTCAATACGTCCTTTCAATAAATTAGGTCCCACCATGTATTGGGACGATCGCCGCATAACTGATTGGGGAGATACAGGTGGAGCAATGGACGAAACTGATACTTCACAGTTAGTGATTGAAAATCATATTTCAAGAGTGTGGACATACGATTCAGGTAAGCAATACGATAGTCATAATGGAAATTTAAATACTTTAAATTCTTGGTTTAATGCTATAGATTTAGGTTTACCTGAAATTAACTTTTCTATAAGCACAAGTGGAACAAAATGTGTTAATGGAGAAGCACCTTATGTTGGTGATATTTATATTGAAAGTGATGTAGATGTTGTGCATACATTTAATCTAACTGAGTTTGAAGATAAATATTTTGATCCTAAAAATGATGATCTGGATAGTATAGCTATTTTATCATTACCAATAAATGGTACCTTAAAACTTTCGG
>KB228775.1_pt5 | contig 10695 bp, 9 predicted proteins | sample 524768 | NCBI WGS metagenome assembly AMQJ01 (sample SAMN00998488, study PRJNA167727) | sediment metagenome | isolation source: subsurface aquifer sediment | place: USA: Rifle, Colorado | collected Aug-2009
ATCTTGGCATACTCTCTTAGTGGAGTTATCGCTCAAAGACTCGTTCCAAAACTTTGTGAGTGCAAAACAGCGGCGGCAGATGAGAGTGGGAAAAACTATTTCAAATCAAACAAAACCGGCTATCAAAAAAGAGGCTGCATAAAATGTAACTTTAGCGGCTACTCAGGACGGATACTTCTAACCGATATGGTTTTCATTCCATCGGATATGAAGACACGCTACAGCTTCTACATGGCGCTTAAAAACAGCAGTGTACTGAAGGCTTGGGATAAGCTCATCACATTTAGTTACTACGAATCGGCTAAATATCTTTTTGAGCAGGGTTTATGCGACTATGATACTTTGACGCTAGAGCTTCTATCACTAGGTTATATGGATGAAAATTAATCTCTATGCGATGTTAAAAACATTGCATTTTACGCTGCAAAACGGGAAAAGTTTGTCAAGCGGAATGCAGCTTCTCGCAAGCAGCGCGGAGACAAAAAAAGAGAAAATTATCTACCAAAAGATATATAATGACCTAAAAGAGGGAAGTACATTTTCTGCAGCTCTTAAAAAAAACCGCCTCGGTTCGCTGGATGTTTTACAGTTTATATCCATTGCGGAAAAAGGGGTCAGCTTTAGGATTGCTCTTGGGAAAATCATCGCCTATTTAGAGATGAAAGACCTTTATGAGAGAGAATCAAACGAAAAAACGAACATACCCTTTTTCTACCTCTTTATATCCTCCATTATAGTTATCGCCGTAAAGTTTTTTGCCATTCCATACCAGATGCAAGAGGCACAAAAATACAGCAAAGAGATTTTAGCTATGATTGATACTCATCTTGGTGTCGCTCAGCTTATGAGCGATACGCTTTTTCTATCTCTAGTCGTGGTCGCATTTTACTTTATAGTTTTGTTAACCGCCCTCTTTAGCCACTCTTTTCTTATTCAAGGCATTGCCAAACATGTAGCGCTTCTTCTTCCTTTTTCATCTAAAATCATCGTAAAATTTGAAAAGTTTATGCTCTTTAATATGCTTGGAGAGATGCTTCAAAGCGGCATATCCTATAAAAAAGCTCTAAACTCGGCTATTTTGACAATATCTGTTATAAAATTTAAAAAGGCTCTTCGAGAGACTCTTGATAGCATAAAAAATGACGGAAAATTTATATTTCACTCTAGCTTATATGACGGTGTTGAAAAAGGACTGCTGCTTGGAGCCGGAACATCGATGCAGGTGGGAACTATCATGAGCGAGATCAGCAGCCGTGCAAAAACCGAAGCACTTATGCTCACTACAAAGTTTTTCCGTCTTGTTACTATGACGTCAATATTTATGATGGCATTTGCTGTATTTATCGAGTTTTATACGGTTGTTTTAACTCAGATTATTATACAAAAAGGTCTTATTGATATGACTCGCGGAAGCGGAGCTTTTTGATGAGAAGAGGATATCTTTTAGCGGAGGCGATGATTGCGGTTATTATCGCAGGTATTGTTGCAGCAATTTTCACAACCATGAACTACTACACACATCTGCAGTCAAATACTCTTAAAGGGCAAAACTCAAAAACTATCCTAGAGGTTATTAGAAGCCGTCTTCTTCACACTGCCAAAGATGCTGATAATGATTCATACTTTGAGCTATTAAAAGAAGAAGCAGATAACACCTTGCCTGTCAATATAGGCTTAGGAGTGGATGCTTGGGGAAAAAGAGTTTTCTACTCAACCATAGATTTGGGTTCTGCAAATGCCGATGCATTATATGCCCAAAATATTATTTCCATCTCTCCAAATACAAATATTGCCGGCAGGCTTGTAAGTTCAGGTCAGGATATGATTCTTGATACGGATAAAGATGACAGCATAGCTCAGGGGGATGATATCATGCTTGAGATTGGGGTTGGAGAGTTAAATCACTTCAAACTCTACGGCTCATCAGAGATAACGACGCAAACACGTGGCTATAACAGCGCAATAGTATCGGCTACAGAACCTCTTGCTCCGATTAACGGAGCGCTTTGGTTTGACACTGCTGTTTCAAAACTAAAAATGTATAACTCGACTACATCTACATGGACTCAGATTAATTAAAATCGCTGTCCCATCGTAAACTCAAACACGGCAGTTTTGTCACCCGCTTCTTCTGCTAGAGGTTTTGAGAACATCAACTGAATCGGTCCAACAGGAGAGAACCACTCCAGTCCTGCACCAAATCCGCCGCGAGATAGGTTTTCTATGTTAAAACCATCCTCTGCTTTTTCTGTTGTTCCGATATAACCCCAGTCAAGATATGTAACTAGACGCATCTTTGCCTTTGGAACAAGAGGAAAACTTAGCTCAAAGCTGTTTGTTGCACTATATTCGCCCCCGTATCTTCTTACTCCATCATCGGCTGTCGCATCATCCTTAGTTTTTGGAGAGAGAGAGTACGATTCATATCCTCTAACACTTCCTATGCCACCCATGTAAAATCTCTCGGCAACAGGAAGAAAATCAAGCTCTTTTACATAGTTAAACTTTGCTTTATATCTTGCAATAAGGTCAAAATTTACATACTCTTCAAGCCCTTTAAATGCAGAAAAATTTGTTCTGCCTTTTATAAAACTTGCATCTGCTCCGATTCCCGCATTTTCAATACTTTGGCTGAGTATAAATCCATTTCTTGGCATATAAAAGTCATCCGTATTGTCATATTTTGCACTTACCGTAACAGAGCTTTTTGCGTAATTTTGAAAATATGGATCATTTATATACGCAGAATCTTCTTCAAATTCATAGCTGTTTTTTGAAAATCCATATCCTATATGTCCGCTGATGTATCTCGTAAATTTATGACCGACTCCAAAATTCAGTCCATCAGATAAAACTGTATAGTCGTTGTACTCATACTCAGATGTGTAAACAGAGAAGTTACCGCTAAAATCACTATCGTTTAGTCTTGGATTTGATATGCTAAATGAGTAGTTAGACGTTAATTCAGAACGCTCCGCCTTTATACCGACATCAATACCGGATCCCCAAATATTTCTATCATCAACGGCAACACTTATAAGAATTCCGCCGTAGCTTCCGTAACCACCGCCTAGTTGAATGTTCCCGGTAGGAGCTTCTTTAACCTTAACTATAAGATCCATTGTTTTATTGTCTATTCTCTTCTCTTCTATCGTATTTCCATCAAAAAAGCCGAGTCGACCGAGTGCATTTCTTGAATCTGTCAAATCTGTTAACGAGTACATGTCATTTGGACCAAGATATAACTCTCTTCTTATTATTCTATCGAGTGTTCTGCTGTTTCCAGAGATGATTACGTTTCTAATTTTGACTTTATCACCGGGTATAATTTTAAAAACTACTTCAACCGTTTGTTTATCTTTATCTTTTTTAAGATCCGGAACAACCTCAACAAACGCATAACTCAAGTCTGCAATAAGAGTTTTGATTCTTTGTGCATCTTCACGAAAGGTTTTAATATTAAAGGGCTTTGCTATCTGAAGTTTTATCAGCTCTTTAATAAGAGCGTCATCCACCACATTTTTAGTCTGATTTATACTTATGCCGCTTACGCTGTAAACTGCGCCCTCTTCTATCTGGTAGCTCATATCTGCGGTATAGTTGTCAAAATTTACTTTTGAAAAAGGTTCTTTTACATCAATATCCAAATATCCATACTGCATGTAAACATCTCGCATTCTAAGGTGATCGTATGCCAAATCTGCGACTCGCATTTTTCCATCATTTCTGCCCCAGAGCCATCCCATAAACTCTCGCTCTTTGTTTGCTATAACCTCTTCAAATTCATCGATATCAATATTTTTCATACCGCTATAAGTAAGATCTTCAATGACTATCTCTTCACCCTCATTTACCAAAAAAGTAACCATTACGCTTCCGTTTTCAAGACGTTCTTCTTGAATCTCAACAACGCTGTCAATCTTTGCTTCTTGATTTATCGCTTCTATAATTCTTTTTTTTGCGGCTTCAAGTTTTTTCTCATCATAAAGAGAACCTACTTTGATCTGAAGTATGCTGTTTCGCACATCACTATCGTTCTCTTTCCATCCCTTTAACTCTATTTTTGAGATATGAGGTTTCTCTTTAAAATGGAATGTTAAAACTCCATCGTTATCGATATCAATCCAAATATCTTCAAAATAGCCCTGTTTATAATAGGCTTTTATTGATGCGTCAAGCATCTCTTCACTAACCGTATCGCCTGCTTCAAACTTAAGCATTCTAAGAGCTACGGATTCAGACATATGAACCATACCCTCATATTTTATAGATTTAATCGTATTTGCAAAAGAGTTTGCTGCTAGAAGAGATAAAAATAGCGGTAAAAATATTCTCATTAAGTGTCCAAGATTGTGAAATAAGCAGAGATTTTACCTTTTATGAGGTTAATATTAAGTTATAAAGAACTTAAATTTATTCATTCTTTTTTCAATAAACACTTTGCAATAGCATTTCAACAAACAAATTGCACTATTTATATTGAAAACTAGTTCACTAACTACAATATGTTATAATATGCATATGACATTAGCATACAACAATTTAGAGATCAGTATATTATCAACTGCAAAAGATCTGCTTAAATATTACTACTTAAATGATGAAAGATCTATGTGTGTGTCATACAGCGGTGGTAAAGATAGTACTGCTGTATTATATATAGTATGTGAAATACTACATGATCTACAAAAAGAAAATAGAAGTCTAGATAAAAAAATATATATTATAAATTCTAACACTTTGGCTGAACTACCTCCCCTGTTAAAACACTTAGAAAACTCTTTAGATATGATAAGATCTTACGCTTTAAAAAACAACTTACCTATAATGGTAGAAGAAGTTTTTCCTGAAACAAAAGATACATTAAATGTTCAACTTTTAGGTGTTGGAATGCCTCCTCCTTCCAATACTTTTAGATGGTGCACTGATAAATTAAAAGTCAATCCAATCGATAAGAAAATTAGAGTTCTATTCCCAGATGGAGAATTTATCTCTGTAATTGGTACTAGAAAAGATGAGAGTTTTAGTAGATCAGCAAGAATAGAAAAATTGTCGATTAAGGGTACAAATTTAAAAATTAATGATAGATATCCAAATGCTAGTAATCTTATGCCTATCGAGGATTGGACTACTAAAGATGTTTGGGAATATCTTTTCAAACAAACAAATAATCTAGTTAATATTGATTTTTTATGGAAACTTTATAGCGATGCTAGTGGCAAAGATGCCAATGAATGTTCTTTTGTTGCTGCAGGTGGCAAAGACATAGATGATGGCAAGCTAGGTTGTGGCGTGTCTCGTTTTGGTTGTTGGCAATGCTACATGGTAAGAGATACAGATAAAAGCCTTGACGGTCTTATGAATAGCGGTTATGAAAACATTGATTTATATAAAGAATATAGAGATTGGTATTGGAATCTAACTCAGCAAGGCTGGGAAAAAACAAGAGATCCATACAACCATAGAACGCAAGTAAAAGATCTATATAACAAAGGCGGAAAAGAGAATCCTAAATTTGGTATGACTATGCCTAAAGGTTTAAAGCTACAGATCAGAAAAAACTCATTTAAACGACTTTTAGAATTGCAAGATAAGTTAGATGAAGAGATTATTACACTTAACGAGATCATACTAATTCAAGAAAGATGGTTAGATGAAGGCGATATAACATTAACGGCATTTAGACATGCAAGAAAACACAATATTAAAATACCTACAGACGATAAAGTAAGAACATTAAGAACAATTGCTAAAAATGCTAAGAAATACTACAAACAAGATCTTTACGAGAAAGAGTTTAGTAGTAAATTCTCAGTTTTTACTCTTAAAAGGTTTGCAGTTCAGTACATAAAAGATCCAAAAAAAGTGGAAAGCAAATTCTTTCCATCAAAAGAAGAAGAAAAGCATATTAGAAAAGAATGGAAACAAAATAAAAAGGTAGAAATTTTTTCTTTATCTTTTATTTCATTATCATTTTATGTGTAAATATATTTAAAGTTAAAACTATATAATACCAATATTAACTGATTAGGAGTATTGATGATACTAAGTCCTGCAAAAAATGACAAATTTGATAAGTCAAATTCCTTTGAAGAGAAAGCAAAGGCTATTTTTGGAAAAGAAATAGGAGCTCCTATAGGATTAGCATATGAAAAATATCATAATGTTAATGTAAAAAAACATTTTTTAAAAGACTTTATTCTTTATAAATTTAGTCAGTGTAAAGAGTTATATGATAAGTATCTAGCAAATTGTGATATTTTTAAAGAAAAAGAGCTAAATGATCAAATATCTGTATATTATGATTTTTTATTGGAAAGAACACCTGATACTTGGCTACAAGAAGAATGTAGTTACAATGATAATGGTGATGTAGAAGATGAAAATGTTGAAATAGATAATAAAGAATATAACATCAATGATATTGATATTATGGCTCAAAATTTTACTGTTCAAGCTATTAAAAAGAAATATACTTATGAAGAAATTGATTTAAACCCTGATTTTCAAAGAAGTAAAATATGGACTTTAAAACAAAAAAGTTTACTTATTGAATCATTGCTCATCAACATTCCGATACCTGCATTTTATATTGATGCTAGAATATTTGGAAAATGGAATGTAATAGATGGCTTACAAAGATTAAGTACAATCATGGATTTTACAGAAGATGAATTTAAATTAACTAAAACTGAATATTTAGATTTATCTGGAAAAACTTTTAGTACTTTAGATAGAAAATACCAAAGACGAATTGAAGATTATGAATTGTCTTTTAATTTAGTAAAACCTGGTACGCCAGTTGAAATAGCTTTTAATATTTTTACTAGAATTAACACACTTGGAACTCCTTTAAGTGCACAAGAAATTAGACATGCTATGAATATGGGCACTGCTACTACTTTTTTAATGGACTTATCACAAACCCAAGAATTTATTAAAGCCATTACAGAAGAAAATCATAAATCATTATCAAAAAGAATGAATGATAGAGCACTTATTTTGCGATATTTGTCATTTGCAATGTTAGGATATGAAAAAAAATATGAAAATGATAAAGATGGGTATTCAAAAAATGATATGAATGCTTTTTTAATTAAAGGAATGAAAGCACTTAATGAATTGAGTTATGATAAGGATGAAGATAAAGAAAAATTAGATGCAATTAAAACTGAGTTTACTGAAAATATGCAAAAAGCTTATACAATATTTGGAGATAAATGTTTTCGAAAATTTTTTACATTACGTAACAAAAAGAAGTCTCCTATAAATATTCCATTATTTGAAACTATAACAGGAACTCTCTCTGTATATTCGTTTGATGATATTAATAGACATAAAGAAGAAATATTGATGGCATTTTTAGATCTATTTAATGAAAGAGATACAAATGAAAACATAGAAAACGGTAAATTTATAGATTGGATTACAACAGCTACAAACAATCCAGATAATGTAAAAAAAAGATTTGAAAAAGTACAAGAAATATTTAAAAGTATCATAGGATAATAATTATGAAACAACTATATGTAGAAAACTTTAAATGTATGGATTCTCAAAATATAAATTTTGAAAATCTTACGGTTTTAGCTGGTGAGAATGGTGCTGGAAAATCAACTGTTATACAAGTATTGTCAATTTTAAAACAGTCTTATGACATACATAAACATCCAATTAAAGAATTAAAATCACTATATTTAAATGATTATTATTGTGAATTAGGAACATTTAGAGATGTACTTTATTGTGAGTCAGGAATAGACAAAATTATATTTGGTTTTACTGATTTTGATGAAACGAAAATTTATTTTGAGTGCATAGAAGATAAAGAAAATACTAATAATCTTCTTATTAGTCATATTATAAACGGAAAAGAAAAAGAAAAAATAAATTTTGTTGATCGCCTAGTTTCTGATTTTGATTTTATAAGTGCTGATAGATTTGGACCTAAAACTTTTTATCATGTTGATGGTAATTTTTCTACTAATAAAGTAGGTAAGTTTGGAGAATATACTGGTCTGTTGCTTAGTAAATTAACTACAGATGATATATTTATAAATGATGTAAATGATGCCTTAAAATCTATTTTTGGATTTGTAGAAATTGTTGCTGATCATATAGATGGTGCTAATGTTTCAATATTGAAAATTACAAATTCAAAAACTAAAAGTTTAGGACATAAAAGTCCTGTTAACATGCCTTATGGTGTTAGCTATGTATTACCAATTATTGTAAGTTGTTTACTTAGACATCCTAAAAGAAATGAAAGAAAAGGTAAAGATTCAAGAATTATCGAAAATCCAATTATAGTCATTGAAAATCCTGAGGCGCATTTACATCCTGCTGCGCAATCAAAGTTAGGACTTTTTTTAGCAACAATGGCTTCAAATGGCATACAAATAATTTTAGAGACTCATAGTGATCATATAATTAATGGTATTAGAAAAGCTATTAAGAATAAAAATATATTGCATAAAAATGTTTTATTTAATTTTTTTGAAAGAGGAGAAGAAGTAGGTCAAAATACTATCAGAGAAATATATACTGATGAGAATGGTTTCTTATCAGCATGGCCAAAAGGCTTTTTTGATCAGTTTGAAAATGACTTAATGGATCTCATGTAATGTATTTATTTGTAAATCATTTTGCTTTTGAACAACCAAAAAGTGGTATAACTGACATGGATATATTTGAAGCACTTAATAACTTAGGTAATCTTTTTCTTGCTTTAAAAAAAAAGAATGTTGATCTAATAGTGCATAATACACTTTCTCAAACTTCTTTCAATGGTAGCTCAATTATAGAATATATAAAAAGGCTTGATGACATAACTCCTAAACAAGCCTTGATCACCTTAATGGGGAAAATCAAACCTATCTGTACTAATACGGACACATCTTTTGAGGCTTCTGATTCCATTGCCTTTGGTAATTGTTTAGAAGAAACAGAAAAAATAGATATTTCCTATACTTTCTTATCATGTGCTATGTTTCACCTTAATCCTATTTTAACTATTAATAATTTATGTGGTAAACCTCAATTTCTAAATGATACAATTAAAATTATTTGTGATGAAGATAAAGAACATATCCTTGATAACTATAAATTAATGCCATATGAAGATGTAATAAAAAAAATTGAGCAATTTCAAAAAAAGAAATCATTGGATAAATATAATTCAATAAATAATTGGGATGATTACAAGGACTTCGTAAATACACATTTTAAGTTCAGCAAAATTACTGATCACTGCATCAAAGAATTAAAAAGTAGATATGGGTACAGCAATAGTTATTCAGATGATTTTAAAAACAAAGTATTAAGAATAAATGAATTTATAGAACGAGAAGGTGGAAATCCTAAAGCTATAGATTTTGCAAAATTAAGTAAAAAACATTATTCTCCTGAGTCTTCAACTCGATATTCAGATCTTAAAAAAAGTCATTCAGGAATATTAAATTTTAGTAATATACAAGTAGATTTAAATTGGCATACTTGGGTTCAAGATTGTAGAATGTATTTTGAAAGAGAGGATGACCATGTATGTTATGTACACTATGAAAAGAAAATTACTTAGATAACATCCTAAGATCTAGTGTTTTTTAGTGATATCAACATTATATAAAGATAATTTAAATATCTAATATACTTGAGTATGAAAATCTAGATATGACTTTAAAAATACATACTCATTTTATGCCACGAAAAAATAAAATAAGTATAGACTTTTTTGAGAAATGATACAAAAATGGTACAAATAATAATTTAATAACGTAATTTACGTATTTTGTCTTTACTATCAAGTAAAATTTGTATAATTTAGCAAAATAAATAAATTTAAAGAATTGAGATGAATGTAGCAATAGTAGGATTAGGTCTTATGGGGGGTTCGCTTGCCATAAGTTTAAAAAAATTGGATTTTATAGATAGTATTGTAGGAAGCGACCACAATAAGATTCATCAGCAAGAGGCTATGGAACTTGGTTTGGTTGATAAAATAGTGGATTTTAGCGAAGTTAAAAACTATGATGTGATTTTTCTTGCCATTCCAGTAGATGGCGTAATATCGGCACTTGGTAATCTAAGAGACGTAAAAGAGGGGACGACTATTATTGATTTGGGAAGTACCAAATCAAAAATCATCTCATCAGTTCCACCAGAGATACGAAAAAACTTTGTAGCAGCTCATCCCATGACGGGAACTGAAAATTTCGGTCCAAAAGCGGCGATTGATAATTTATATAAAGATAATGTTGTAGTTTTATGTGATATAGAAAACAGTGGAGAACTGCAGGCAAGCGTTGCAAAAAAAATCTTTAAAGCTCTTGAGATGAAAAAACATTTTATGCCTGCAAATCAACATGACAGACATGCGGCATTTATATCACATATGCCTCATGCCATCTCTTATGCTCTGGCAAACACCGTTATGCATCAAGAGAACAAACACAATATTTTAGCTCTAGCTGCCGGAGGATTTCGCTCTATGAGCCGTCTGGCAAAAAGTTCTGCAAATATGTGGGAAGATATATTTAGACAAAACCGAGGCAATCTTCTTGAAGCAATAGAACTGTTTGAAGATGAGTTAAAAGTTCTAAAAGGGTATATAGAAAATGAAGAGTGGGATAAAGTTCATAAAAACATAGAAGCCGGAAACAGGCTTCATGATGTGTTGGATTAGATTTTATATCTCTC
>KB228775.1_pt6 | contig 10692 bp, 11 predicted proteins | sample 524768 | NCBI WGS metagenome assembly AMQJ01 (sample SAMN00998488, study PRJNA167727) | sediment metagenome | isolation source: subsurface aquifer sediment | place: USA: Rifle, Colorado | collected Aug-2009
GATAGAGCTGTTTGAAGATGAGTTAAAAGTTCTAAAAGGGTATATAGAGAATGAAGAGTGGGATAAAGTACATAAAAACATAGAAGCCGGAAACAGGCTTCATGATGTGTTGGATTAGATTTTATATCTCTCTTTAATTTTACGGAGAATTTTTTTATCAAGTTCTATATTTTGATTTGAGTAGATATTTTTCTCTAAAGTCTCAATCATAGCTTTAACTTCTTCATCATCTCTAAAGGAAAGAAGTTTCATAAGAAGAGTCTTCGGGTCTTTTATAGATCTCTTATCTTCTCTTTTAAAATTCTTCTTTTTCATAAAAAACATAATCAAAACTCCTAGTGCCAAACCGGACAAAAAGAGCGTAAGTGAAGCAAAAATGCCAATTTTAGGAGCTTTTAAATCTTCGCTTACCTCGCTTTGTGTCTCATGCTTTTTTATATTTAAAACCTCTTGCGGCTTGGCATTTTTTACCTTTATGGATATCTCTTTGGTTGAAGCGATTTTTGTCTCTTTAGTTTTAGGATCAAAATATTTTATAGAAAAAGATGGAATTACAAAATCTCTCTCAGAGACAAACGCTATCCTTTGGGTAAGCACATCTTTCTCAATCAAAATCTTTTCATCAAAAACTGCTACACCCTCTATGCTTGGTTTAAAACTTTTGATATCCTCTAAATTTCCATCACCTATAACATCAATAGTTACATTTAAAGGTTCGTTTGCATCTACTTCTTCTTTATCTGCGGTAGCACTTATTGTAAAATCACCTGCAATAATTATGCCTGATGGAAGCGGTTTCACATCAAAGGTTAATTCGTTTGAGAAGTAGCTCTTCCACTTAACAGTAGGGATCCATGTGCTAAAGCCATTAGCACCGCCGCTCCTTGAAGCTATCTGCATTTGAGCTTTTGTAGTTTTTAACTCCCCTGCTCTTTGCGGTGCCATTGTATAGACTATTTTTGTAATGCTCTCTTTTGCATCTTGATATCTCTGCGGCTGCGTCTCACTTTTTACCCAAAAACCTTTAAACTCTGGCGGCAAAAACTTGATATCAACCGCTTCTGAATCTCTTTTTTGTTTAAAAGTGAGCGTAAGTTCAAACGGTTCGCCGACAAAAAGTTCTTTTTTATCACTGCTTAGAGTCAATGTGAAATCAGCATCTTTTGTCATGCTCTGCAAAGCCACCTCAATCTCTAGCGGATTGCTTCTCTCTATTTTGCCGTCGATCTCAATCTCAACAGGTTCTATCTTACAGCTTTTTTGCGGCATAAATGTATAGTTCAAGGTAAAATTTTTACTCACGCTTCCGTTAATTATCTGCATATTTGTCTGGGTGCTTGTTGAAATCACATCACTCTCACACACTCTTTGAACATTCGGTCTTGTGACATCTTCTCCGGAAACAATCAAAGAGAGAGTAACCACGTCTCCGAGTTCTACTCTTTTCGCATCAACTTTGGCGACAACCCCTCCATAAAGTGCGAGTGAAGAGATAATCAGTAAAAATAGCAGTTTTAAAATAGTATTCAATTTTTTTCCTTTATATAAAATTCTCTACCATGGTTTCTCACCGTTAGGAGTAGATGCAGAGTTTGATTTTTCATCATTCAACTTGTAGAGATATGTGCTTGTTTGAGCACCTAACTGCTCTATCCATTTCTGCTGTTCTGCATCACTCATCTTCTCTTTCTCATCACTCTTTTGTGAATGTGTTTGTGAACCTTTTGTGCTGTTTTCATCTTTTTTATCTAACTCTTTTGTCTCATCTTTTTTTCTCTCCTCTTTGGAGTCACCGCTTCCTGATTTTTTCTTTTGCTCTTTTTGGTCGTTTGAATCATCGGACTTTTTCTCTTTATTCTCTTTAGTACTCTCATCTTTGCTTGAATCTTTTTTTTGACTGTCTTTTGAGTTATCACTCTTCTTTTTTTTATCTTGAGACTCTTTTTTCTCCTCTTTAGACTCTTCTTTAAGATTTTCTAAAAGTTTCTCAACCTCTTTGAGGTTTTCTCTTGTTGCATGATCTTCTGTGATGCTGAGAGATTTTTCATAAGACTCTTTTGCCTTTTGCAAACTACCTTGATTTCCCTCTTTGGCATAGGCATTTCCCAAATTTGACAGGTTTTTTGCCTTTGCCTCGTTATTTTCAAACGATACTTTATTGTAAGACTCTATTGCCTCTTTATATTTTTGCCCTTTATAGTAAGCATTTGCGGCATTAAAGTAAGCTTCCGGCTTTGCACTCTCATGTGCATACTTTTCATAGAGCTTTGCCGACTCTTCAAACTCTCCATTTTCATATGCCTCTTTTGCACTTTTGAGATCCATAAAATCAAGCATTCCGGCATCGGCATTTGGAGAGTTTAAAAAGAGACAAAAGAGCAGAAGCGGAGCTACGCTTCTCTTTATAGAACTTGTAGCGATAAGCAAAATAAAAAGTGCCGCTCCGAGAGGATAGTAAAAAAGAGGCGTATGTTTTTGGATTTCTGCACTTTTGAGCTCTTTTTTATCACTTATATTTGTTATCTCGCTCAGCATTGTTTTTATATCGGCTGAAGATGTCGTTGCTTCTATGTAGACACCTCCCGTTTTGGTTGAGAGATCGGCAATTTTTTCATTCAGTTTTGAGATGATGATATCACCGTTATGTTTTATAAATGTTCCGTCTTGAAGCTTGATGGGAGAGCCTTTTTGTGTTGCCATGCCTAAGATAAACACCGTAATATCGTGCTTTTTAGCCAGTTCTACTTCAGCATCAAAACTGCTCTTATCTCCGCCGTCGCTTAAGATGAGAAGATACTTTTTATCTCTTTTTTCATTCTCTTTAGAGACAACATTTAAAACAGATAAAAAATCCGTTCCTTTTTCGGTAATTGATGCCGTATTTAACTGGCGAATCAAAAATGCTACAGCCTTTGTATCAAAACTTAGAGGTGAGACAAGATAGGAGTTCTTTGCAAACGCAACAACACCGATTCGTTCATTTTGTGCCTCGCCTAAAAGCGTGAGCACTTTTTGTTTTGCAGCTTCAAGACGGTTTGGATATAGATCTGTTGCAAGCATGGAGTCTGATATATCAAGAGCGATTATAATATCTGCACTCTTTGCCTTAACTTCAACTTTACCCTCTTTTATAACAGGCTGTGCAAGAGCAATAATCATAAAAAAAGCCATAAGCAAAAAGAGCGCATTTCTGGCTTTAAGCGTCAGGGAGTTCGAACTCACACGAAGTTTATCCATAACTTCCTTGCTAAAGAAGTGCTCATGTGACTCTTTTTGCGTAAGCAAAAACCCAAAGAGAATAAACAGCGGAGGCAACATGTAATAGAGAAATTCAGGATGTAAAAAGCTCATGCATACCCTCTTTTATTTCTCAAATAGATATATAACATCAGAGCAAGAAGCGATACGAAAAGAGGAAACTGATAGTAGTATCTTGTGTAGCTTAAACTCTCATTCTCTATCTTCGACTTCTCCAGTGCATCGATTCTTGCATACACCTCTTTTAGCTCGCTTGCATTTGAAGCTCCAAAAGCGACTCCGCCGCTCTCATTTGCGATTTTTAACAGCACTTCTCTGTTGTACTCATGCGGCATTCCGATACCTATGGGATAAACTTTTATCCCCTCTTTTTTTGCCATCTCTATAGCAACATCAAGAGGGATTTTATCTACCTCAGGCGTGCTGTGCCCGTCTGTTAGCAAAATTGCCACTTTTGTTTTTGAGTTGCTCATCTTCAAAAGATTTACGCCCTGTGCGAGTGAGGTGTTGAGTGCCGTATATCTCCCTGCCATGCCGATATAGAGTTGTGAGACAATCTTGTTTAAAATATTCTCATCATACGTAAGCGGCGAAGCGATGAATGAAAAAGCTCCAAATACGACCAAACCTATATTGTCGTTTTCTCTTTGCGTTATAAAGTCGCTAACTATGCTCTTTACGACATCAAATCGGTTTAAATTTTCGTTAGATCTATCAAAACCTCTAGCCGTCATAGACTCAGAAGCGTCTAAAATAAGTGCTATCTCATAGCCGTCTTTTGGATCTAGCACATAAGTTTCATCTTTCACAGGCGACATGAGTGCTAAAATCATCATGACAATCCCAACCCACTTTAAGAAAAAAAGCAGTTTCGATGTTGAGATTGAATTCTTTAAAAACTCACCTGTATGAGGAAAGTAGATAGAAGAGAGCCTCATTTTACACATGAGAGCACAGAAGATAAAAAGAGTGATTAATAGTGCGACCTGCACAAACTCAAAGTAGACTCCGTCAAACATCCATCATACCCTTGTATAGCTCTATATAGCCTATAACCTCGCTATCAAACGAACTGACCTCTTTTTTATATTTGTATGCCTCGAGTCTGCCGAGCAAATTGTCATACATCTCTTTATGTCTTGGACTGTCATCTTTAAAAGTAGCACCGTAAAGCGTGATTGCGTAAGCGCTCTCTTTTGTGTTGCTTAAATCAAGCGAATTTAAAAGTTTAAAGTGCTCTTTTCTTCTGTTATATCGGTTTCGTTTTTTTAGCCACATGTAGAGAAGATAAGCAACTCCTGCAACCAAAACAAGGGCAAAAGAAGCAAAGCCTAAAAAGTAGTAGAGCGAATACTCTTCTATCTCAACTATCGGCTTTATGTCATGAAGCGGGATATCGTAACTTTGTGCCATCTATCTTCCCTCAAAAAGTCTGCGAAGTGCTACGCTTGGCGTTGCATCGGTATATACTTTTGTAAATCGTATGCCCTCTTTTCTCAAAACTTCAAATAGCTTATGGTCATGTGCAGCAACCTTTTGGCTATATGCCCTAACACTTGAATCATTAAAATCACCCTCCAAAACCGCTCCGCTCTGGGGGTCTACCAAAGATGCAAAACCCATACTTGGCGGATTTTCCTCAAGGTGGTCTCTTACTATAACAGAAATTACCTCATGTTTTTTTGCTAAAAGTCTAAAGTCCGGAATCTCAAAATAGTCGCCCACGATTAATATAAGGGATCTTCTCTTTAATCTTTTAAAAAGCGTATCTGCTATAAATTTAAAATCAACTTTTTTGTTTATGGCGTCAAAGTTTAAAATCTCTTCAACGCTTCTTTGAACGCTATGAAGTTTTTTGCTTGGCTTTGAGTGTGAAATCATCTCATCCGTAAAGATATATGAGCTAAGCAAATCTCCGTTTTTTAGCGTTGAATAACCCAAAAGCGCAGCCACCTCGGCAATGCTCTCTTGCTTGAATTTTTTAGATCCAAAATGAACGCTTCCGTTTAAAACAGAGACGACGACAACACTAAGTTCTCTCTCTTCACGAAATATTTTGATGTAGGGTCGCTGCATCTTAGCAGTGATATTCCAATCGATTTTGCGGATATCATCGCCTACCATGTACTCTCTAAGCTCGATAAAATCATACCCCTCGCCTTGAAAAATGGATGGATTGTTACCGACCATTTCGCTAAAGACTTGGCGTCTTGCACGAACTAAAATTTTCTGTAATTTACTCATAACCAAATACCTAGATTTACGGTATCGCTACGGTTTCTAACACTTTTTGTATAATCTCATCGGTTGTGATTCCCTCAGCCTCCGCCTCGTAAGTAAGAACTATACGGTGACGCATAAGCTCTTTTGCGATGTAAGCGATATCTACAGGTGTAACAAAATCTTTTCCTCTCATAAACGCCATCGCTTTGACCGCCTTAAACATATCGATACTCACACGAGGCGAAGCTCCGAACTGAATATAATCTTTTATCTCATCAAGTCCGTACTCGTTAGGGTTTCTTGTAGCATTGACAAGTTCTATCATATACTCTTCAACTTGAGGGTCTACATGTACGGCTTTTACGGCTTTTTTAAGCTCTGCTAAATCTTCATGTGTTATTACGCTATTTATTTTTTCAAAATTACCGCTTGATATGCGTCTTGCAATCTCAAGTTCTTGCTCTTTTGTGTTGTAATCGACAACAAGCTTTAACATAAATCTGTCAAGCTGAGCTTCAGGAAGCTGGTATACTCCCTCCTGCTCAACCGGATTTTGAGTTGCCATAACAAAAAAAGGAAGGTCTAGCTTAAAAGTCGTATCACCTAAAGTAACCTGTTTTTCCTGCATAACTTCAAGCAGAGCCGACTGCACCTTTGCCGGAGAGCGGTTAATCTCATCCGCCAATAGCAAATTTGTAAAAATTGGACCTTTTTTGATTTTAAAACTGTTGCTTTGCGGATCGTATATCTCAGCTCCTAAAATATCTGATGGAAGCAAGTCGGGAGTAAATTGTGCACGTTTGAAATTAAGCCCCAAACTTTGTGCAAGCGCATTTACAGTAGTTGTTTTTGCAAGCCCCGGAACACCCTCTATAAGAATATGCCCCTCACATAAAAGCGCAATGAGAAGAGCATCCAGCATCTTCTCCTGCCCTACAACAACTTTTGAAACCTCTTTTTTTATCAACTCTATTTTAGAAATCATGAACTTCAAACCTTATTTTATAAATTAATTTTTTATTCTCTAAAGTATAGCAAAACGGTGTTAATAGTTATAATTCTATACCCAAAACTTTGCTTATTCCCTCTTTTTTTATAATCTCGCCAAACTTAATTGCAACACTCTCTTTAGCTATCTCATACCCTTGTGTAGATTGTCCCGTAATATTGAATTTGCTACTTCCCATAACGGAATTTTTATAATCTTTCACCGTTATCTCTATTGCAGCTCTAGCAAGCGTAAATCCGTATGAAGAGGCTCTTTGGATATTTGATGTAACGACTATTTTAAAGTGCTTTTCTCCGTTGCTTTTTTTTATCTGCAGTTTTTTTGAACCAAGCCCCTCTTTTATGGAAGCTTCTAAATTTTTTGATGCTTCATCACACTCTATGCTAAATGAAATGTTTGAGAGTTCCCTCTCATAGCTACTATCTATCATCTGCATTTTATGAACATACTCTCTTGAGCTAAAACTCCCGTTTAACACATTCATAACGGTTAAGGTATTTGGAACATCCTCTAAATCCGCTTTTGCCATTTTATATACATGTAACTTCTGGAGTGCATGATGAACAGAGGCATCTTCTATCTTGCCATCTATTAGGGCAAACTTCCTATCAAGCTCATTTTTTAAACTCTCAAAGAGCTTCTGCTTATCAGATTTTATCAATACGATATATTTTTTAAAGCCTGCCTCTTGAGAGTTAAGGATTTCATAGTGGCTGATGCGGATTTTTTTGACATCGCTTTGAACCTCGTTTGAGACGGTTGAGTCGATACTGTTTTGCAAACCCTCTTTTACAACTTTTTTAGAGTTAAACTGTGATGCGATTGATACGCTTAGAGTCGAAGCCATCATGCTAAGAGCATTTGCAACGGCATCTTCCCTATCTTCGCCCTCGCCTGTTGCGTAAAGCGTTGTGGATGTAGTTTGCAAAGGGTTTGCATACCATGAGGGAAGCACTTTTTGTGGACGTAAATCTATCTCTTTTTTAGAAAAACAGCCTGAAAAAATCAAACTTCCAATGATTAAGAGAGTTAAAGAAAAAAATCTACCCATTATGACGTCTACTTTGACAGCTGTTCTTTGGCTCTGTTGTTTTTTTCAATTAAACCCTCAATTCTAATATATGCTTCACTAATCTCATCCACCGGCTTTACCATAAGCTCATCTGCTCTTTTATAATATTTTTGAGCAAGAGCATACTCTCCTTTAGCCTCTTTTATAACGCCTAGATTATAAAAAGGAACGTAGCTTTTCTGATTTGTAGCATCAATCAAGTCGATAAGAAACTGCTCAGCTTTATCAAGTCTATTTTGTTTTATATACTCCAAAGAAACCTCTAAAAGCTTCTCCTCTCTATCATTATATTTTATATCCTCTTTTTCCAGTAAAACGACTTCAAAGTGACGATAGTGCGGAAGCAACTTGCGTGTAAAACTATCCGCCATCGCATTTGCCAACTTTTGTGCCCCCGTCTCAGTGGAAGGAAGAGGATTGGAATCATCGCTACAGTGTGAATATTCTAGCGATTTATCCATAGTGTCGGCATAAATGATATCGCCTTTTGAGACATCTACCATGCGAACCTCCGAGGAGAGCGAAATGATTCTCTTTGTGCATCTTACATGATAAGGCATAAGCTCTTTGCACTTTTTATCGGCACATCTCAGACGAGTTTCAAAATAGTACGTATCGCTTGAGGAAGGTCTGCCTACACTCCCTGAGATAATCGCTTCTGCACCGAGCAGATTGCCTACTTCAACGGCGGCTGAGAGTTCTACAAGTCCACTGTTTTGTATCTTTTGCTCTGCTAATATTTTGTCAAAATCTTTTCTATTTATCATTGTAAAATAGTTTTTATTGTCAAATTTTTGGTTGGCAAGATTTGATTCTATTTTATCAGAGAGTCCGACTCTATCATGTTCAAACGGCACGACACTGAGCTTTTTTGTCAGTGCGGCACGGTCTACGGCTGCCGGTTCAAGAGCACGAATAGTGATTTTTTGAGAACAGCCGCTGCTAAAAATAAAAATAAATACTAATAGTAAAATTTTAAACATTTATAATCCTTTTTATTTTAACAGTCAGCATTTTAATCAATTATTGTTAATTCAAGTAGGAAGAAAGTTTATAAGAGATAAAAGTTTCTCTTTTTGATGCTATACAAGGCGGTGATAAAACCGCCTTATAAAAAATTAAAAAACTCCAGAAATAGATTTTACTAATGCACTCTCAAGAACCGGTTTTGCCTCTTCAAACTCAAGATTCATTTTGTTTGCAGTGCTAACAATACGAGTTCTGTATGTTTTCCACTCCACTTTTCCACCTTGAATATCCTGCTTTGTAGTAGTTGAACTGCCCTGAGCCAGATTTGCTTTTTGTGTTTGAGTAACTACTTCTCCCTCTAATGGTCGCTCACGAATCTGCAAATCCGTAACCATAACATATGCAATATCCTTAACTAATGCATCTCCTACAAAGCCCAAAGCAGCACCAGCCAAACCTACTCCAGCCATACTTTTATTGCTTCCACCTAATGCATAAGCAGTTCCTGCACCCAAAGCTGCACCTGTTACTCCAGCACCAAATCCTGAACCAAGATATGATTGTGACTCCCTAAGATCAGATTTACCTACTTTTAAAATATTTCCTTGAAGCATATATGTCGCTTCATTTGGATTATCGGTAACTTTATAGCCTCTATTTTTAAAAGATGCCGCTATACCATCTTTTATGTTTATCTCTTGATCGGATGTATTTCTGATATCAAAATAAACAATTCTCTTATCAGGTGCGACAGGCTCTAAAAATATAGTCTCAGACATTTTAGTTTGGACATCTAAATCTTTCTTTTTTATTGCCGTATCCATAGCACTACAGCCACCTAAACTAAAACCTAAAGCCACTATGCTTGTTATTGTCAATGACTTAAAAATACTACTAGTTTTTTTCATAAAAACCCTTTTTGTTTAAAATTAACAGTCACTGTATCAAAAAAATAATTTTATTATTTTATTAAAATTATAAATTGTCATAAAATAATTATTTTGTAACTTTTAGTAGCATCTTTGCACCGCTTAACGATACTATCTTTTTACTCTCAATATCCAAAATTATCTGCTCATATTTTTTAGAATCTCTTAGAGCCAGTAGAACCATCAACTCATTTAGAGATTTTGTTTCATCTATTTTTTTTCTAAACTCTTCCTCTGCGTTGAGCTTTACAACTCTCTTTTTTATCTCTATTTTTGCAACTAAAAAACCGGCTATAAAAGCAAAAATATAGTAAATGTAAGAGTAGTCAAACTTAAAAGAGTCATCCTCAACTTTATCAAGCAGCTCTTCTTTGCTAAATCCTTTTGCAACACTCACATCAATAGCATTTATCACCAAAACATCACTCTTTTGCTCTGCAAGATTAAAATACTCTATCCTTATTTCGGGAATTTTAAAATCAGCTTCACTGACAAAAGCAAATTTTTGGCTCCACTCTCCGCTCTCTCCGTTTTCGCTTAGCTCTATTTTTTGTACCACATCCCCAGCAAAAATCTTTACACTATCTATATTGAACTCCAACGGCTTTAAAGCTTCAAAATTTCCGTTTCCTTTTATAGCCACTTCTATATGATATGGTTCATGTGCTTTAACTTTTGGCTCATGTTTCTTAACTTCAATGCTAAAATTTCCTACTAGGGATTTGTCTGTCTCTTTTACATTCACCGATAGAGTTTCTAGTTTAAAACTCTCTTTTGCAAACTGCTCTTTTTGCATATTGTCTCTACCGATAACCGTATTTTCAATGGACTCTTTGGTTGTCTGTTTCATCTGGGCTTCAAAATCAAATTTTATCTCTCCCGCAACCTTTGCAAAAGCTACAAATTCATAGATATTTACTCTTTTTCCATCAACTATATTTTGGCTCTGTCTTAGATTTTTTAGAGTATATTTTTCATGTTCGCTTGCCGGATTAAAAACAATTGTCATAACTTCTGCACGGTCACTAAAACTGCAAATATACCTCAAATGTATCGGCTCATTTAGATAAGCGGTTGTTTTGTTTGAGGTCGCACTCCATGTATAAGCAGAAGCAAAAACCTCTACATGTAAAAAGATTAATATCGCTAAAAACACCCTACCAAGGTTTTTTCTCATCCACTCCCCTTTTGTTGATAAGCTCATACTGTTTTGAGCTTAGTTTTGCTTTGCC
>KB225169.1_pt7 | contig 10658 bp, 9 predicted proteins | sample 524768 | NCBI WGS metagenome assembly AMQJ01 (sample SAMN00998488, study PRJNA167727) | sediment metagenome | isolation source: subsurface aquifer sediment | place: USA: Rifle, Colorado | collected Aug-2009
ATTTTGGGGCCTTATCAAATAAAATCAGACATATATATGATCTTGATCAAATATTGAATAATGGATCAATCAACACATTTTTTAAAACAGAAGATTTTTCAGAAATGCTGCAAAAGGTTGGAGAAGACGATTTTATCAGTTATAAAAACAATAATGCATGGCTGAAGGAACATCCTTGTTCAGCAATCATTTTTCAAACTCCGGAAATAGTCTGGAGCAATATTCGAAATACTTATAAGACCATATTTAAAGACTTGGTCATTGGTGATTTGCCCGATGAAAATCATTTAATTGAGACCCTTCAAAAAATTCAAAATAGAATGCAAACGATCGACTGGAGGATTTGATTAAACAAAAATATGCTGCGGTTGCGCCGCAAATGTTGGCCTTGATCATCGTTGCGGCCAATTTTGATTATCAAATCATGATCAGCCAAAGACAGAAGGATGGCTATGATAATATTGGGTGCCGGTTTTTTACTTTTCGGTGGATTGGTGGTCAGAACTATTAATAATAGTCCGGGGTTCTGAATCCAATATTGGTGGGATTTTGTTTTTGACATAGTCCACAGTGTGAAATTTAAGCTGTCCCCCACAATGCGTCTAATATCGAAACTGGGTTTCCGATATACCCGGGCGAGCCTGTGCAGACAAAGCCAACGGCTCGCCTTTTGGACCAAATGATAATAGAACTTGATGTTTTCATTTCATCTATATAGTTTTAACCTTGTTTAACCTAATGTAGCCGGATTCTGCCCATGTGGGATGCCGTCCGGTTAAACAACTTGACGGGCCGCCATACATTTTAAAATGGCACAACCCTCAAAGAATGATGGAGTCGAAAATGGAAGACAGATGGTTGTCTGTAGATGAAATTGGAGACTATCTCGGGATCAAGCGAGATACCGTCTATAAGTGGATAAGCGAAAAAGGCATGCCTGCCCACAAAGTCGGCCGTCTTTGGAAATTCAAGAAAGATGAAGTAGACCAATGGGTTCGAACAGGTGGTGCGGCCGAACAAATTGACAAATCAACTGAGGATAAGTAACAGATATGCAGCGAGCTACACATCATAATCAGATTATTTCATTCATCTGGAATGTTGCAAATAAATTACGTGGACCGTACCGCCCGCCGCAATATCGACGTGTCATGCTGCCCATGATCGTCCTTAGACGTTTCGATTTGGTTTTAGCTGAAAACAAGGAACAGGTTCTTGCTGAAAAGGAAAGGTTAGAAGCAAAGGGTATAACCGGACCGGCATTGGAAAAAGCGTTATCCCGCATAGCCGCTACCGATCGCAAGCAGGAGCTGTTCAATACGAGTGGATTTACTTTTGAGAAGCTGCTCGGGGATGCACCGAATATTGCGGGCAACCTCATTGCTTATATTCAGGGTTTCTCGCCCCGCGCCAGAGATATTTTTGACAAGTTTGAATTTGAGGCGGAAATATCAAAACTTGATGAGGCAAATCGTCTTTTTCTGATTATCAAAGAGTTCTGCTCTTCTGAAATTGACCTTTCCACTCATGCCATCAACAATCTTCAGATGGGCTACCTGTTTGAGGAACTGGTAAGAAAATTCAATGAGCAGGCCAATGAAGAGGCAGGAGATCACTTTACGCCACGCGAAGTTATCAATCTGATGGTTCAGCTTCTTTTCACCGGAGAAGAAGGCATCTACGAAAAAGGTATTTATCGCAGTGTCTATGATCCCACTGCCGGAACAGGAGGTATGCTTTCGGAATCAGAAAAATTCATATGCGGTGATGGGCAGACGACCGGCCTGAACCCGGATGCAAACATTGAATTGTTCGGCCAGGAGTATAATCCAGAGTCCTATGCGATCTGCTGTTCTGATCTGCTCATTAAAGATGAACCCATCAGCAACCTGATATACGGCGATACGCTTGGCATTAAAGACGCTAAAAACAAAAATAACGGCTTTGTCCCCAATGACGGGCATCCCGACAAAAAGTTCCATTACATGCTGGCAAACCCTCCCTTTGGTGTTGAGTGGAAACCGGAAGAGGATTTTGTCAAAGAGGAATACAAAAACCTTGGCTTTTCAGGGCGTTTTGGTGCCGGATTGCCCCGCATCAATGACGGCTCACTGCTCTTTCTGCAGCACATGATATCCAAAATGCATCACCCGCCCCAGGTGGGGGGTGATGGTTCAAAGATCGGTATCGTATTCAACGGCTCGCCTTTGTTTACCGGAGATGCAGGGAGCGGAGAATCCAATATCCGGCGCTGGATTATTGAAAATGATATGCTTGATGCCATTGTCGCTCTTCCCGACCAGATGTTCTACAACACCGGGATTTACACCTATGTGTGGCTGGTGACCAATAAAAAACAGAAACACCGAAAAGGGAAAATCCAGCTGATAGACGGCACCCGCCATTTCAAAAAAATGGATAAAAGCCTGGGCAACAAACGCAATGAAATGTCACCCGATCACATTGCCGAAATTGTCCGGCTTTACGCTGAAAACGACCATGATGCCCAAAGCACGGTCATTATTGACGGCAAACCGCAGCAGCGTACGTGCAGTAAAATTTTTGACAACCGGGAATTCGGCTTTCTGAAAATGACAGTGGAGCGGCCTTTGCGTCTGAATTCCCAGTGCAGTGCTGATCGTATCCACAGGCTGGAAGAGCAGCGTGCGTTTACAAATCTGGCCACGAGCAAGAAGCGAAAAGATGCGGCCAAGCAAAAGGAAGAAATTGCAGCAGGACAAAAACTACAGGCGGAGATTAAAGCTGTGTTGGACGGTCTGGATAAAACGATCCTTTATCGCAACCGGGACACCTTTCTGAAGACATTGAACGGTGCTTTGAAAAAAGCAGACCTTAAAATTGCTGCTCCTGTTAAAAAAGCCATCCTGGCCGCTCTTTCAGAGCGTGATCCCGAGGCCGACATCTGCACCGACAGCAAAGGAAACCCGGAGCCGGATTCTGAATTGCGTGATACAGAGCTGGTACCATTGCCTTCCGATATCGAACTGCCGTTGCCTTTGGGCTACGATAACGAAACCGATCATGACAAGCTGCTTGATCTGGTGAGAGATCATTGCGAGACCTACCTGCAGGCGGAAGTACTCCCCCATGTTCCGGATGCGTGGATTGACCACAACAAGACCAAAGTCGGCTATGAGATTCCGCTGACCCGACAATTCTACGTTTACCAGCCGCCAAGACCTCTTGAAGCGATTGCCGGAGAGATCAGTCAGCTGGAAAAAGAGATTATTTCCATGCTCAGTGAGGTGCTGTAATGAGTATAAAATTACAAGAATCGGAACTGATCAGCATGCTGTCGGAATTACGGAAATTGCCAACAGAAACTGAATGGCTGGAATTAAAACACAACAATGAAGACCCTCAGGAAATAGGCGAATACCTTTCTGCACTGGCTAATGGAGCCGCCCTAAACGGTAAGGTCCACGCCTATATGGTATGGGGGGTGGATGATTCCAGCCACGACATCATTGGAACCTCTTTTAACCCTGGTATAGCCAAGATAGGCAATGAAGAGCTGGAGAGCTGGTTGCTGCGACTGCTTTCACCCAAGATCAATTTTCATTTTTATTCCTTTGTTCACGACGGAAAACCAATGGTGCTCCTGGAGATAGGGGCTGCCTTCAGACATCCGGTTCAATTTAAAAACATCGAATATATCCGTATTGGCTCTTACAAGAAAAAGCTTAAAGATTATCCTGAGAAAGAGCGCGAGCTGTGGCGGGTCTTCGATCGTATTCCATTTGAAAAGGAGGTCGCAGCTGAAAACATTGCCACAGAAGATGTGCTGAGATTGCTGGACTATCCAGCATATTTTGACTTGCTTTCACTTCCCCTGCCAGAAGGACGAGACGGAATTTTAGATGCACTTGCCGCAGAAGAAATGATCCGCAAGGGCAATGGCGGGAAATGGCATGTTACGAATCTGGGAGCGGTTCTTTTAGCGCGCAGATTGTCTGATGTTCACACCCTCAGACGTAAAGCCGTTCGCGTTATTCTCTACAAAGGGGAAACCCGGGTCGAAACCATTCGAGAACAGGAAGGCGGAAAAGGGTATGCGGTCGGTTTTGAGGGATTGATTGAATATGTAAAAAACCTGCTTCCAAGTAATGAAGTGATCGGACAGGCATTGCGCAAAGAAGTCCCCATGTTTCCTGAACTGGCCATCCGCGAGATGGTCGCCAATGCCATCATTCATCAAGACTTCCATATCACCGGAACCGCTCCGCTGGTTGAGATTTTTGCCAACCGCATGGAAATTACCAATCCCGGACTACCGCTGGTTAAAACGGACCGCTTTCTGGACAGCCCGCCCAAATCCCGCAATGAAGCGCTTGCATCTTTCATGCGTCGAATTGGTGTATGTGAAGAGCGCGGCAGCGGCATTGACAAAGTGGTTTTTCAGACCGAACTTTACCAGCTTCCGGCCCCCTTGTTTGAACAAACCGAAGAACATACCCGGGCGGTACTGTTTGCTCACCGGGAATTCAGAGACATGGACAAACAGGATCGTATCCGTGCCTGCTACCTGCATGCCTGCCTGCGTTATGTTCAGCGCGATTATATGACCAACAGCACACTGCGTGAACGTTTCGGCATTGCAGAGAAAAACAGCTCCATGGCGTCCAGAGTCATTAAGGATGCACTGGAAGCCGACAGCATTGTGCCCTATGACAGCCAGGCGTCCCGAAAATTCATGAAATATCTGCCATGGTGGGCCAAATGAGCATTTTATTTGACGGTTATTTGACTGAAGAGGGGAACGCGACACCCCTAATCGGACCTAACGCATTGAAAATAAACACGTTAGACGCTTTGTCTTTATTTGATGGCTATTTGACGAAAGGGATACAACGCCCCTTTTTTTCCTGTTTCAAACATCTAATAAGCGCAACCGTCCGGAAATGCCGGAACGTTCAAACCAAAGTCGGCCATGAGATTCCGCTTACCCGGCAATCCTACGTTTACCAGCCGCCACGCCTGCTTGAAGCTATTGCCAAAGAGATCCGTCCGCTGGAAAAAGAAATTGTTTCCATGCTCAGTGAGGTGCTGTGATGGGTGAAAAACATTTACAGGAAGCTGTTCCGGATGGCTCCGCCGCTGTGAGGTATCAGCCTTATCCGGAGTATACTTTGACTAATGATGAAAGACTTTTACAGCTGCCAGCGCATTGGAACATAGCACCTCTCCGGTACCTTTTAAATGAGCCATTGACAAATGGTCTTTTTAAAAAACGTGAACACTGGGGGAGCGGTTTAAGAATTGTTAACGTGTTTGATGTTTATATAAAGGGAGATGTCGTTCAAGAAACATCTCTCGAACGTGTTAGCTGTGATATTCCTGAGCAAAAAAAATATTCAGCAGAGCACGGTGATTTCTTTTTTGTCCGATCCTCTTTGAAACTGGAAGGTATTGGAAAATCAGCATCTGTACTCAATCCGACTGAGCCTATGGTCTTTGAATGCCATCTTGTTCGTGGTCGCCCCAATACGGATACTGTTTGCCCTAAGTATCTCAGCTACATTTTAAACTCAAGCTACTGTCGGCAATCATTAATATCACTTGCAAATCAAGTGACTATGACGACGATAGATCAAGAGAAATTTAAGAGCTTAAAAATTAGCCACCCTGATCTCCATGAACAGCAAACCATTGCGGCATTTCTTGATTATAAAACAGCAAAGATTGATGCGCTGATTGCCAAAAAGAAAGCACTTCTGGAAAAGCTGGCGGAAAAGCGCACCGCCCTCATCAGCCACGCCGTCACCAAAGGGCTTGATCCCAAGACTCCCATGCGCGACTCCGGCATCGACTGGCTCGGGGAAATCCCAGCGCATTGGGAGGTATGCCTCCTCAAACGCCTTGCAGAAATTTCTTACGGTGTAGGTGGTGAGATTGATAGAACGCTTACTGATGGTATACCTCTAATATCACTCCCTAATGTGTCCAAAGATGGTGTTCTAAATGTGATAGAGACACCATATTGTGAATTAAGTGAGGGAGAAGAATCCTGCCTTCTTAAAAAAGGCGATTTGATTTTTAATTGGCGCAACGGTAGCTCGGACCACCTTGGAAAAACTGTCCTGTTTGATTTGGAAGGTAAGTGGGCACATGTGTCTTTCTTACTGAAAATTCGATTTAATTTAGAGATGTCTGACCCAAGGTATTTTTTCTACATGCTGAATGGGCTTAGGATAACAGGATTTTTTAAATCATCTAAAGCTGGCGTAAATAACACCTTCAACATGTTCGAACTGTCGAATTTGTTTGTTATTCAGCCACCACTTAAAGAGCAAAAAAACATAGCTGATGAGCTCGATGAGGAAATGAAAATAATCCAATGTCAATCCGAAGTCATTGAGACTGCTATGCAAAAGCTCCAAGAATACCGCTCCGCGCTCATCACCAATGCGGTAACCGGCAAGATTGATTTACGCAGTTTTCGTTTTCCTGAAGACCATATAACCGGAGAAGCTGATGCATAAAGAAATTGATTTTGAAAATGCTATCGAGCACATGCTGATCACCAGCGGCGGGTATCATAAAGGCGATGCCAAAGGATATGACCCGGAGCGGGCGTTATTTACCGATGAGGTGGTTGACTTTGTCAAGCAGACCCAGCCGAAGTTCTGGGATCGCATCACCCAGCTGGATGCGACCAAGGCTTCCACAATGCTCATTGACAGTCTGACCAAAGAACTGCATGCCAAAGGGGCTTTATCGATATTGCGTGCGGGCTTCAAATGCGTCGGCAAGACGGTGCGCTTGGCCTTTTTTGCGCCCAATACCGGACTGGACCCGGCAGCTGCGGAGCGTTTTGGCCAGAACCGGTTGACGATTGTAAGACAGGTCAAAACTCTGACCTGCGCTATCCCGGATATAGTTCTGGCGGTAAACGGTTTGCCGGTGGCCACGCTGGAATTGAAAAATCCCATGTCCGCCACACGCTGGACGGTCGAAAACGCCAAGTATCAATATCGCTTTGAGCGGGACCCTAAAGATCCGCTGTTTGCGTTTAAAGAACGCTGTCTGGTTCACTTTGCCGTTGATACGGAACTTGTCTATATGACAACAAAACTGGAGGGGAAAGATACGTTTTTCCTGCCCTTCAATATTGGGGAGAATCATGGTGCCGGAAACCCGCTGGCCTATGATGATGTGCGCACCTCTTATCTCTGGCGACAGGTGCTGACCCGTGACAGTCTCATGGATATTCTCGCCCGATTTATCCATCTGGACGTAGAAGAAAAGAGCGTGGTGACCAACAAAGGGATTAAGCGCATTCGAAAAGAAAAGATGATATTCCCGCGCTATCATCAGCTTGCTGCCGTAAGAAAGCTGACGGATCATGCAAAGGCGAATGGTTCCGGGCATAATTATCTGATTCAGCACTCGGCAGGATCGGGAAAATCAAACTCTATCGGCTGGCTGGCGCACCGGTTGTCCAGCCTGCATGATGCGGACAATGAAAAGATTTTCCATTCGGTGGTTGTCATTACAGATCGCCGGGTACTGGATCAGCAGCTGCAGGATACGATTTTTCAGTTTGAACATAAGCTTGGGGTGGTTCAGAAAATCGATGAAAACACCCAGCAGCTGGCCAGGGCCCTGGCCGATGGCGTCCCGATTATCATTTCCACCATCCAGAAGTTTCCTTTTATCTCACAGGCCATAAAAACCCTTGAGTCAAAAGGGAGATCGATCGAGATAGCCACGGAAGGAAAACGGTTTGCCGTGATCGTGGATGAAGCCCACAGCTCACAGAGCGGCGAAACGGCCATGGAGCTGAGAAAAATTCTGAACAAAGACGGCATCGAATCTGCCATCGCCGAACAACTCCTGGATATGGAAGATGAAACCTTGAGTGAAGCGGCTAAAAAGAATCTTCTCCGGGAGCAGCTAAAGCGTCCCAAACAGCCAAATTTGAGTTTCTTTGCCTTTACCGCGACGCCGAAATTTAAAACGCTTTGCGTGTTCAATGAGCCGGGAGAGGACGGAAAGGCGCCGTTTCATCTATACAGCATGCGACAGGCGATCGAAGAAGGATTTATTCATGATGTTCTTGAACATTATACCTGCTACAAACGCTACTATAAGCTGATTCAAAAAGCAGAGGAAGACCCGGAAGTTCCTCGTCGTAAAGCGGCCCGGGCACTGGCCCGTTTTGTTCAGTTTCATGATTATGAGATTGCCCAGAAGGTTGAAGTGATTGTTGAACACTTCAGAACGCACACCCGCCATAAAATAGGCGGGCGGGCAAAAGCCATGGTGGTCACAAGTTCACGTGAGCACGCGGTCCGTTACAAGCTTGGGTTTGATAAATATATCAAGCGCAAGGGTTACACCGACGTTAAGTCTTTGGTGGCTTTTTCAGGTGAAATCACACTGAAAGAATTTGCCGACAAGAAATTTACTGAAGTCGGTATGAACAACGGTATTAAAGAATCCGAATTACCGGAAAAATTCAATACGGAAGAGTACCAGGTTCTGCTTGTTGCTGAAAAATATCAAACTGGCTTTGATCAACCGCTTTTGCATACCATGTATGTTGACAAGACGCTTTCCGGAATTCAGGCAGTGCAGACCCTGTCACGCCTAAACCGTACAATTCGAGGAAAAACAGATACCTTTGTGCTGGATTTTGTGAATGAACCGGAAGATATATTCCTTGCCTTCAAACCATATTATGAAGTGACCGATAAAGGAGACGATACAGATCCACAGCAGCTGAACACGTTGGCCCATACCCTGATTAACTGGAAAGTATTTACCAATGACGAGGTAAGCAGCTGGTGTGAAATCTGGTTCCGTAATCGTCTGAATCCAACAGGCGGTGAGCATAAAAAACTTAACGCTATGTTGGATGTGGCGGTTAAACGATTCGCAGATTTAAGTGAAGAAGATCAGAACCTGTTCAAAGGTCAACTGGTCAACTTTCGCAATCTCTACAGCTTTGTTTCGCAAATCATACCCTATCAAGACTCTGATCATGAAAAGCTCTATTCCTATGTGCGTTTTCTAATTGCCAAGCTGCCTCGAACAGCGGATACGCGCACGGTACATATTGATGATGACGTTGAGTTGAAATATTATCGATTGCAGAAAATCAGTGAAGGAAAAATTGATTTAATGGTCGGTGAAGCCGAGGCTGTTTATGGCCCTACCGAGGTGGGGACCGGCCAGGCTGAAGATGAGGTGCAGCTTTCTACTCTGGTTGACAAACTGAACGAGCGTTTCGGGACAGAGTTTACACCTGCTGACCAGCTGTTTTTTGATCAGGTAAGAGAAACTGCCGTTGCCAATGAAAAACTGCGACAAGCAGTTATGGCAAACAGCCTTGAGAATTTCGAACCTGTTTTCAACAAGCAGTTGGAAAACCTGTTTGTTGAACGCATGGACGGGAACGAAGAGATTTTTATCAGGCTTATGAATGATGAATCTTTCAGAAATGTTGCGGCAACCTATCTGGTAAAAGCCGTGTACAGCCAAGTTAAAGAAACGACAGTTTAAGGGGTTACAGGGAGTAATACTATGAACGTTAAAGACGCAGCTATAAAAATGTTTAAGGACTCCCCAAGCAATATGAAAGCGGCGTCGACTACTTTTGTTATTGATGCCCTGGAGCGAAAATTTGGCAGACCCAAATTAGGGTTTGAGGCGAGGACTACCTGCAAGACAAGGCCTGTTTTATAGGCGAATAAAAACCCCAGACTTTCCCTGTTAATCCATACATTGCCAAATATAAGACAGATATGACTGAATCTTTTCATTCAACCGGTTCGATAAAAAAAGTGCTTGACCCGTCTATTGGTTCACCCTTTAGAACTGTCGTTGTCATGGCCGTGGCAGAAACTAAAACTTATAATAAAGGGGAAGTGTAATCATGCAACATCAATTGACCAAAGAAAATTGGGTTGATATGTTCAAGCAGATCGGACTGACTGAAGATCAAATGAAAAAATGGCATCATAATTTTGAAAAAAGCCACCCGGAGGGGCACAAGGCTTTTCTTTCCTGGTTGAGGATTCCTCCCGAAAAGATCGTTGAGATCCGGGGCAACAGCAAATAGAAAAAAAGTGGCGGCAGCATTGGCGGTCGCCACTCTTTCGAAAAATGAAAACCTATTCCATTTCTCAACTATCCGGATTGTTCGGCCTTTCACGAAGTGCCCTGCTTTACTATGATCGAATTGGTCTTTTAATCCCCTCTGATAGGTCAGAGGCGGGTTATCGTCTCTATACGCAAAAAGATCATGACAGGCTTAACCAAATCTGCACCTTTCGCAATACAGGCTTGGCCCTGGCTGATATAAAAAAACTGCTGGACTCAGATAATGCCCCAAGTGTAAAAATACTTGAGAATCGATTATGGGAAATCGGACAGCAGATATAGGTTTCCAGAAAACCAAGTTGTTTTTTTGACAAAGATACATTTAAAAATAAATCAGTTATGGTTTATTTTTGGTATTTCTTTAAAATAGAACAGTCTTTAATATCAGCACATTATAAAAAAAGACCACCATAAATCACATTTAATGCTTAAAATAAATACTTAATAAAATTAATTGGTTATGTCATAAAAATGCAAATTAGTTTTCTGGAGTACTATAGTCGATCTAAAACGCCAGCAGCAGGTCTTAA
>KB226988.1_pt20 | contig 10641 bp, 7 predicted proteins | sample 524768 | NCBI WGS metagenome assembly AMQJ01 (sample SAMN00998488, study PRJNA167727) | sediment metagenome | isolation source: subsurface aquifer sediment | place: USA: Rifle, Colorado | collected Aug-2009
ACATACACGTCGCGAAACTCATCACTACCCATGGTAGCAGAACCTCGGTATGAAACCAATCCTTTATCGGTTGCAAAAAATATTTCGCCTGTTTCATGATTAATACCAATATCATTAATTGAGTTTGAAATTAACGGACTATTTTCTTCAGTAAAATGATTGATCTCTTTTGTACCATCTTCTGAAACGAGATAAGCCCCTGAGCTTTTTGTCCCGATCCATTTCCTGTTTGCACCGTCAACAGCAATCGTTGTAATTGTTTGTGTTTTTAGAAGAAAATCAGTAGCATCACCAATGGTAAGGATAATTCTTTGAGCATGGAATCCGGCATCTTCAAAAACATTTTCGGGATAATAATACACAACAACTCCCTGATCGGTTCCTACCCAAATATCTCCTTCTAAGTCTTCGGCAATGGAGTAAACGTTATTAGAAATAATTTTCCCGTTTTCATCTACAACACTCATTTTTTTTGTTAAATCATCATTTTCATTTTCTATTGTTTGATTATGGTCAAATACAAATATGCCATTACCTTTTGGTAAAAGAACCCATTTGTTATTATTCTTTGTAACAATAATGTCAGTTACCAGAATATTGCTAATTTTTTCGTCGAAATTAAAACTTTTCCAGTCGTCAGGTTCGAGACCATATCTAACAGATACGGGATTTTGAACACCTGCATTAGTTAACCACAAATTATTATCCTGATCAAAGGACATCCCAATAACGGAACAATGATTTTCTCCTTCAATAAAAGTTTGTAATGAACTATTTGTTTCCCTGTAATTTTTTTCCAACACATTTTTTCTATACTCAAAAATGCCAGAACCCCAGCTACCAGTATAAAAATGATCGCTATTCAATGGATCAATTTTCGCAACGACGTAATCAGGAGCTTCGTAATTAATCATTGTCTGCCATTGTTCATCTTCAAAAGAGAATACAGCTCCGTTTAAGTAAGAATTTCCTCCGGCAGGAGTTAGGCCTCCGGCTACAACCAGGACACGATTATGGTTAATGTCGATTGAGAAAGAATTAGATAAATAGGGAGCATTTGGAACTATTTCCTCAACATTTCCGCTCTGATACTTAACCAATCCTTTCCCCCTGTCTGCAAACCAATAAATTTGATTACTTCCCACTCTTATATCATATGGATTAAACCCGGGAATCTCAGTTCGGGTAATTGAATCTTGAAGTGTAAAGTTTGAAGTATAATCAAGAACATTACTATTTGTTACAATAAATATGGATGAACCAAAATCTTTAATTGCACGAATAGAGCTATGTTCATCATTAAGAATACTCCAACTTTCATCTTTATACAAATAAAGTATATCATTCTGTGATTCATTTAGCTGATTAACAAGCAAGATTCCTTCGTTTACATAAATTGAATTAAAACTTGATGAATAGTTTGGAATGTCGGTTATCTGCTGCCAATTTGAATAATCAACCAGGTTGGGGTTTGTAAAATCTGCAATGAAAATACCCTCGTTTGTTGCTGCATATAAAAAGTCATTATTTAAAACCAATTGGTTTACTTGAACTAAACTTCCCATATTCCCAATATAATAGCTGTCTTTTATTTCTCGTTTCTCAATATTTACCACAACAATTCCAAAACCACAGGAAAGATATGCATACTCATTCACAAATAAAATATGATTGATTGATTTACTCCCATTGATCATCTCACGTTTAATGTCGGATAAGTTTATTACCTCATTCTCAAAAACCAGGTCAATGTTCCCGTTTTCGTAAGCAACAAATAAAACTTTATTTTCGCTTGAATATTCAATTTCTGAAATACCAACATCTGAAAGCCCGTTGACTTTTGTAAGTTTTTCAATATTATGGCTGATTTTATTGAAAGTAAAAATTCCATTTGCTGAAGCAACATAAACTTTTGCAGAAGATTCTGTAACTGCTACCGAATAAGTAAAAGCCAAATGATCTCTCCATTCACCAACCCCGATTTGAGCTTGCACTAAACCCGTGTAAAAAGCAAAAACAACAAGTAAGATTATAACTTTTTTAATCATCTTAAAAGACTTTATTCTAAAAAACCTAATTGTTATTAAATTATTGCAGTATTTACTGATTTTTTAAAAAGTCAACCAGTTTAAAGGCTGCTCTGGCCCTATGGCTTATTTCATTTTTTTCGTTCATTTCCATTTCGGCAAATGATTTATCGTATCCCAATGGCCTGAAAACAGGATCGTAACCAAAACCACCTGTGCCATGATTATTAGTTAGAATTTCTCCATCAACAATTCCTTCGAAGAAATATTCTTTACCATTAAGAATCAACGCAATAACTGTTCTAAAGCGGGCTTTTCTGTTTTCTGCTCCCTCTAATTCATTTAGCACTTTAACAACATTGTCTTCAAAAGAACAGTTCAACCCTGCGTAACGTGCAGACATTACTCCCGGAGCTCCTTTTAAGAAATCTATTTCTAATCCGGTGTCGTCGGCAAAACAATTTCGTTTAAACTTATCATAAATGTGCCTTGCTTTTTGTAAAGCATTTTCCTGCAGGGTATCAAAGTCTTCCGGGATTTCTTCAAAAAAAGAAATATCGTTTAAGCTTAGCAATTGAATCTTATCTCCTAAAAGATTTTGAATCTCTTCTAATTTGTGCTTATTATTTGTTGCAAATACTAATTCCATAAATTTCCTAAAAAAAGTGGATGACAAAAATAGTCATCCACATAAGTTTTTATATAAATTCTATTCTTTAATAAACTATATCCATTTTAGTCAAGTCATCACGAGGGTTAATTACCATTACCGGGATTTTAGAACTATTTGCAATAACATATTGTTCCTGTGCCCCTAATACAAAATCTGTGATTCCAATATTTTTTGTTGAAAGAATTAATATTAAATCGGCATTGATACTTTTACCGAACTCCATGATTTCAAGAGGAAAGCTTTTTTTACCTTCTGCAGTATGTATTTCATAATCAATCGACTTACTGTCCATAAACTTTCTTGAAAAAGCAATATTTGCTTTTATTTTCTTTATAAAACCAAGATCTGTTGTATTTGGCTTGATAATATGAAACTTAGGATTAAAATGTTTATGTAAATAACTCACCCAATTAAGCATTTCCTTATTTTCCCTTTTAAAATCAACAGGAAAAACAATATCTCTCATATCAGTTTCATTTGGGGGCTCTTGGATAACCACAAAAGGAACTTTCGAATTAACGATAACTTTTAATGCCCAGCTTCCTGTTAGTTTTTGCATTCCTTTTAAACCATGAGTACCCATAACTACAAGTTCTGCTTCTACCTCAGAAGCTACTTCACCAATAGTAGTGAAGATGCTACCAACACGCACAACAGCTTCAATTTTCAATCCATGTTTTCCTTGATTATCGCTTACAACCTGATTAAGCTTTCCCAATGCTTCATCGTGCTCTTTTTCGTTTTTAATGATGTGAATTAAAACAATCTTTTTACTTTTTGCTTTTTCGGCAAATTTAAAACCATGCTGTAATGCACATTCTGCAACAGGCGTAAAATCCCAGGGAATTAAAATAATATGACTCTCTTCATTCATAAACTTGTAGATTTATTTCAATTCAACGTTCTTAAATAAAAAAAATTCTTATCTTACAATTTATAAAAATAAGGTTTTCTTCTTCCAAAAAACCAAGTTATGTATTTTAAAATAAATTTCAGTAAAAATACTGTTTTTTTTTCCTTTGTACTTGTAATTTTCATAATCCTTTTCCCTTTAAAAAGTTATGAGAACAATACTGGAAACCCATATATACAACGTATCGTTTTAAGCAATTATGGTTTTAGCAACAATAATTATTCAATAATACAGGATTTAAAGGGGCTTACTTACTTTGGAAACTCAAATGGAATTATTCAATATGATGGCAGTTTTTGGGAAATTTTAAAAGTTCCGGGAATCCCTTATATGGATATTGGTGAGGATGGTGTTATATATGTTGGTGCATATAATGATTTTGGTTTTATTTCTAACCCCAAAGGTAAAAAACCTTTTTTTAGTTCATTACTTGATTCTATTAAAAACAAAAAACTTTCTCCGGGCCAGATAAGACAAGTCTTTTCAAATCAAGGTCAGGTTTATTTTTGTAACGGAAATTTTCTTTACAAATGGAATGGTCAAAGCATAGAAATAAAAGATTCAAGTAACCTGGAGCTGGAACTCTTTAAAATTCATGATCAGCTATTTCTGGAAAAAGGAGGCGAAGGAATCTTTCAATTAATAAATGATGAATTTCAGTTATTGCCAGGAAGTTTATTCTTTGCAGATAAAAATATTATAGACATTCTCCCATTTAACCAACAATTCCTGGTTAAAACAGAGAGAGAGCGCGGATTTTATTTGTCTGATAGTTACACCGTTGAACCTTTCGAAACAAAAGCAGACAGATTCCTCGAAGAAAATATCTATCGGAAAGGATGTGAATTAAGCGATGGTAGTTATGCAATCGGATCAGCCCTTTCGGGGATTGTAATTATTAATAAACACGGAGAAATTATTTCAGTTATTGATGAAAACAGTGGTCTTTTTAATCTGTCAATCAATACTTTATTTGCCGATCCGTATAATAATCTGTGGGCTTTGCATAATCGGGGGGTAAGCAGAATAGAGCTTCCGTCGCCGTATAGCTTCTTTAGTAAAAGCAACGGATTAAAAGGAAATGTTAATTCTGTAATTAAATTTAATGACATCTTATATGCTGCAACTTCCTTAGGAGTTTATGGCCATTTTCATAAAAATCATGATAACCAGGACTTGCAAGATTTAAATTTCGAGGCAATTGATGAGATTAAATCGAATTGTTATGATTTTCATACATTTAATAACCGGCTATTTGTATCCGGGTCAAAGGGTATTTATGAAATTATAAACAACAAAGCTTTTCTGTTTTATAATCGGGAGGCTGATGAAATAACAAGTGTGCTTCATTCAAAAAAGAATCCCTCATACATATATCTTGGCTATAATGATGGATTTTCTGCTATCCGGTTCTCGGAAGGAATACTAATTATCGAAAAAAAGATACACGGGATTTATGATAAAATATCTAGTATTGCAGAAGATCCCGATGGTAGTCTTTGGTTATCGGCTAATGAAAATGGAGTGTATAAAATTGATCCATTTAAGAAATATTCAAAAAATTTACCATTTACCCATTTTACTACCGAAAATATTCTTCCTAAAAACCTGGAATGGATTTATCTTTATTCCATAAACGATGGTGTTTTATTTTCTACCTCAGAAGGAATATATCGTTATAGTATTTCCTATAATCAGTTTTACAAAGACACATTAATTGACATTGATTTTACAAACCAAAATAACTGGGTTTATCCAATCGTTGAGGACAATAAGAATAATTTGTGGTTTAATATCGTTGGGAAAAACAATACAAGAAATAAAACCCTGGTGAAAAACAATAAAAATGATTCTATTAAGATCTTACGTCCTTTACCGTTGAATAGAATTAAAGATTTTTTTATCACATCAATTCATCCTGCTGAAAATGGGATCGTTTGGTTTGGAGGCCTTGATGGTTTAATCCGTTTAAATTTGAATCAGGAGATTCCATCTAATAAACCTTCAAGTACAATTCTTCATAAAATAACCATCGGAAAAGATTCAGTTATTTTTCAGATCCCTTATGGAAACGACCTTAACACATATGAACAAACAAATACATTTGCCTATAACCTGAATACAATTGCTTTTGAGTTCTCTTCTCCCGATTATGAAAGTGAAGATCAGGTTTTATATCAACACAAATTAGATGGCTTTGATACCCGATGGTCGAATTGGAGCAACTCCAATTTTAAAGAATATACCAATATCTTCGAGGGTCGATATAAATTCAGGTTAAGATCTAAAAATATATTTGACTCTGTTTCCGACGAAATAAGTTTTGAGTTTACTATTTCGCCTCCCTTTTACAGAACAAAAGTTGCTTTTATCATTTATATTATGCTTATCCTGCTCCTTTTTATTTTAATCGGGAAATGGAGAGCTTATTATTTTGCTCGTGAGCGATTTAAACTTGAAAATATTATCCATGAACGAACCGAAGAGGTAGTTATTCAAAAAGAAAAAGCTGATAATCTGCTCGAAAGAGTTCTTCCGAAAAATACTGCAAAAGAGCTCAAGTCAGGAAAAAAGGCAGGTCCGTATCATTACAATATGGTTACCGTGTTATTTTCAGATATCCAGGGATTTACAAAGATAGCAGAACAAATGGACTCTGAGCTTTTAATTGATGAACTGGATCGGTTTTTTCTTCAATTCGACATGGTTGTTGAGAAATTCAATATCGAAAAAATTAAAACCATTGGCGATGCCTACATGTGTGCCGGAGGTATCCCCATAAAAAACAGGACCAATCCTGTTGAAGTTGTTCTAGCTGCTATTGAGATGCAGAATTTTATGAAAGAGTTAAAACGGCAATCGACAGATAACTCAAGTCATATCTGGGATTTACGAATTGGAATTGATACCGGACCAGTTGTTGCAGGAGTGTTAGGAAGAAGTAAAATTTCTTACGATATTTGGGGAGGAACAGTAAATACTGCCAGCAGGATGGAAGCTTCGGGAGAGCCAGGGAAAATTAACATCACAGAAAATACCTACATGTTAATTAAAGATTTCTTTATTTGTCAGTACAGAGGTAAAATGCCTGTTAAATATAAGGGTGAGATTGATATGTACTTTGTTGAGGGCTTTATGCCTCACCTGTCTTCCGATATAAAAGGACAAATACCAAACCAGGAATTCTTTACGCACTTGCAGCTTTTACGTGTGAATGATGTTGAAGAGTTTGTACTAAGTAAACTGGAAGATGGTTTACCTGATAATTTGTATTATCATAATGTAAAGCATACCATTGATGTAGTTACTCAGGTTGAATTAATTGGACGTTCGGAAGGTGTTAACGATGAAGAAATGTTAATTTTAAAAACCGCAGCCCTTTTTCACGATATAGGACACCTCATTAATTATGATAGCCATGAAGAGGAGAGTGTGAAATTAGCTAAGAAAATCCTGCCCGAATATCAATACAATGAACACCAAATAGAAAAAATTTGTAGTCTGATTCTCATTACACAAATGCCTCCTCAGCCCAAAAACCTGCTGGAAGAAATTATGTGTGATGCCGATTTAGACTATTTAGGTCGAACAGATTTTGTGCCTGTTTCGATAAATCTGTATAAAGAGTTACATGAACGCAAAAAAATTGATTCAATTCTTGAATGGAACCAACTACAACTAAAATTTATTAAAGGGCATCAGTATTTTACAAAAACGGCTCAAAAACTTCGCGAAGTAAACAAAAAGAAACAGCTTGAAAATATCCAGAATGAGATTCGAAGAGAACTTGAAATGAACGATGAGTAAAAGCGGAGAAAAATATTTAATTAAATTTGCAGCCTATATTAAACATTGAAAAATACAGTAAAAATAAGAACTGGTTGCTTGTCCCTGATTACTTGTTAATATAACTGATGATAAGATAGGTCTCAATTTCAAAAATAGGTACATGAACCCAGTAACATTGTCAAAATAATAGAACTTTAAAAAACGTATTTACATTCAAAAGCTTGCATTTCTAATATTCCAACTCAATTTCATAACCGCCGTGTTTTCGAATATTCAACACCCGTCCGTCGTGAAAGATCAGGTATTGGCCTTTTATGCCGAGCAGTTTCGCTTCAAGGCTTTGTTCTTTATCTAAATTTACCGAATTCACTTTATCAGGATATTCGATTACCGGATAATTAATTTCTACAATTTCATTATCATCAATAAAGAATTTTACAAATTCCTTTTTAACTAAATCTTTCGCTTTGCTTTTTTGTTCTGATAAATTAGTTTCTAAATCTATTTTATTAATTAACATATTCCTCCAATTGGTTTTATCGGCAAAATGTTTTTTCAGATTTACTTCTAATATTCCGGCTGTATATCGGTTTGGAACCTGTGCAATCTTAATCGCAAAACTTGCTCCCTGGTCAATCCATCGTGTTGGCACTTGTGCTATCCGGGTAACTCCTACTTTTAACCCGCTCGATATGGCCAAATACACAATGTGATCGTTCAGGCAATGATTTTTCGACCATTCCATATCGCGCGAAATGCCTTCGTGTGCACGACACATTTCGGGTCGTAAAATGCAATCGTCGGTTTCGGGCGCTGTTCTGAAACAAGGAAAACAATAACCCTGATGAAAGGATTTAGTTGTTTTTCGCCCACAACGAATACAATGTATTTCGTTTAAATAAGTAATTGAAATATCCTTGTTTATTAAATCGTTCATATGGATTTCCTGATCACCAAGTGTCAGAAAATAGTCAACCGGATTATTTAATTCTGTCGACATTTTTTGCAAAGAACCCTGAAATTTCATCTTGTTTTAATTTTTTAGTAAAAATAATTAAAATTTTTATTATTGATAATCAATTACTTATTAATTATACTTTAAAATATTTACTACTATGTGTTGCATAGTAGTAAATATTTTATATATCTTTGTATTGTAATTTTATGTTCATTGCATAGTACTATAAACAATCAAAAAATGAAAACAACAATAACCATAAATCTTGGAGGAATCGTATTTCACATCGATGATGATGCGTTTGAAATGCTACACACTTATCTCATTGCAGTTGAAAAACAATTTGTGAATGAAGATGAACGAAAAGAAGTGATGTCTGACATTGAATCTCGTCTTTCTGAGCTATTTAAAGAAGAGCTTGGAGAAAGAAGAGATGTTATCATGAAAGTTGATGTTTCGAAAGTAGTTAAAATTATGGGCGAACCCGAAGATTTTAAAGATGAGGAAGCCGAAAAAGAAACAACAACCAGCTCTGGCTGGGAATCAAGAAGACAAAAAATGAATTCAAAAACAACAAAAAGATTGTATCGCGACCCGGACGATAGAGTTTTGGGTGGTGTATGCGGAGGTTTAGGTTCCTATTTTAACACAGACCCTCTCTTATTCAGGATTATATTTATCGTTTTACTATTTGCCGGCTCTGTAGGATTTTGGATCTACATTATTCTCTGGATTGCTATTCCCGAAGCAAGCACAACAGCTCAAAAGCTGGAAATGAGAGGCGAAGCAATTACCCTCGAAAATATTAAAAAAGCTGTTCGCGACGAGTTTGAAAATGTAAAAAAGAACATGAAGTTCTAGTATCTAGTAATGAGCCTGCCTGCAGGCAGACAGGTATCAAGATGCGAACAGTCGCTAATTACTAAAATCTATTGTCTATATTCTAACTATTTAAAAATATGAATCTCGAAAATACAAAAGCTCAGATGAAAAAAGGCGTATTGGAATTCTGCATTCTTTCTATTTTATCCAAGCAGGATTATTACGCATCCGACATCATTAAAGCTGTTAAAGAAGCTAAGATGATTGTTGTTGAAGGAACACTATATCCTCTTTTAACCAGACAAAAAAATGCTGGTTTATTAAGCTATCGCTGGGAAGAATCAACTCAAGGGCCACCACGAAAATATTATACATTAACCGAAAAAGGAAAAGAATATTTAAACGAATTAAGACTCTCGTGGGAAGAACTTGTTGAAGCAGTTAACTCCATAAATAACCAAAAATAACTCAGCATAAAATGAAAAAGACAATTAAAATAAATATAGGCGGTGTTATATTTCATTTAGATGAAGATGCTTATCAGATTCTGCAAAACTATCTAACCGCTATTAATCAGCGCTTTGTTTCAACAGAAGAAGGGAAGGAAATAATTTCTGATATTGAACATCGTATTGCAGAAATCCTGCAAAATAAACTCTCCGAACAAAAACAAGTTATTTCTAAGGAAGACATTGACGAGATCATTGACATCATGGGTCATCCTGAAGATTTTGAAGATCAGGAAGAAAGTAATGGGAAAACATATCATCAGTACGAATCAACTTCAAAAAGATTATATCGCGATCCGGATAACAGAATTCTGGGTGGTGTTTGTTCGGGAATAGCAACGTATTTAAATATTGATCCATTAATCATTAGAATTTTATTCTTTCTATTAATGTTTGGATATGGAATTATTGGTGTAATTTATATTGTTCTATGGGCATTGTTACCGGCAGCTCATACCACTGCTCAGAAACTCGATATGCGAGGCGAAAAATTTAATATTTCGGATATTGAAAAAAATGTGCGTAAAGAGTACGAATCCGTAAAGGACAACTTGAAGAATATTAAAAATTCACGAGATTACGATCGTACGCGTGGCTTTTTCGAAAGTCTCATTTATGCTATTGGTGCTTTTTTCAGATTTATATTCAAATTTGTAGTCGCGCTTATTGGTTTAGTATTGGTTGTTACCGGTGTAGGTTTTCTTATTGGTCTTACAGGAACCTTAATTATAGGAGAATCTTTTATGCCCTGGAACAATATAATTATTAACGATCATGTGATTATTACCGATATGGTGCATTCATTTGTTGATCCTAATACCATTTGGATTATAGCAATTTGTGCCATTATGGTTGTTTTTATTCCCCTGATTGCCATTATTTATGGCGGATTTAAACTTTTACTCGGATTACGACCTAACGACCGTTCTGTGGCTGGAATAGGTTTTCTG
>KB227113.1_pt23 | contig 10623 bp, 11 predicted proteins | sample 524768 | NCBI WGS metagenome assembly AMQJ01 (sample SAMN00998488, study PRJNA167727) | sediment metagenome | isolation source: subsurface aquifer sediment | place: USA: Rifle, Colorado | collected Aug-2009
TTAAAAACAAAAGTAGCCGAAGCTGAATTAAACATGTTAAAAAGCCAAATTCATCCTCATTTTTTATTTAATACCTTAAATAATATTTATACTTTATCTATCGAAGCAAATAACAAACAAGTTTCTGACTCAATAGAAAAGTTATCTGAATTACTTAGATACTCAATTTATGAATGTAAAGATAAGTTCACATCCTTAAATAAAGAAATCAGGATAATTAATAACTATATTGAATTAGAGAAACTTCGTTATTCGAATTTGGATATAGAAATTTCGTTCCCTGAACACCATGAAATTATTTATGTTATTCCACTTTTGTATTTTACTTTTGTTGAAAATGCTTTTAAACATGGGACAAGTAAATTAACAAAAAACAAGTGGCTTAAATTAAAATTAGAAATTACAAAAGACGAAGTTATTTTCAATATTAAAAATGGGAAAAACAAAACTTTACAACCTGATCCTCTAAAATATTCTAATGGTATTGGTTTAAAAAATGCTGTTAAAAGACTTGATCTTTTACTTGGAAAAGAAAATTATAAGTTGGCCATTAATGATCTTAAAGATTCTTTTGAAGTTTCACTGCATCATAAAATATTAGATAATGAAGGTAAAGTGCGTAATTATTGATGACGAGCCTTTGGCAAGAAAGCTAATTAAAAATCATCTTAGTCATTTCAAACAATTTGAAATAGTGGCAGAATGTGAAAATGCAATTGAAGCATCATTTGCAATACAAAACAATCAAATTGATTTACTATTTTTGGATATTCAAATGCCAGAAATTAATGGAATTGACTTTCTTAAATCATTAACAAAAAAACCAAAAGTTATTATAACATCAGCATATAAAGAATTCGCTATTGATGGTTTTGATTTAGATGTCATAGATTTTATACTCAAACCAATTACTTTAGATCGATTTTTTAAAGCCATTAACAAATATCTCGATTCTAATATGATATCAAATTACAAAGAGAAACCTCAATATGATAGTAAAAATGACATCTTAATAAAAGATAGTAACAAAACCTATCGAATAAAACCCTCTGAGATATTATATATTGAGGGGATGCGAGAATATATAAAAATTATTACACCAAGCGAAAATATTGTTACAAAGATGAGTTTAATTAAATTTTTTGAACAATTAAATAAAGAAATTTTTATTAGAACTCATAAATCATTCATTATAAACAGAAATAACGTAAAAGCTTTTACAGCATCTTATGTTGAGATTAATAATAAAAAAATTCCTATAGGCAGAAGCTATAAAATTCCTACTCTTGAAATATTGAATTCTAAATTATAAAGCCAATCTTTTAATTGGCTTTATAATTATTCTTTTTCATCCAAATAATTCTGTAAGTAAGCATATCGTTCGGTTAATTTTCCATCTTTAGCAATTGTAGCTCGTTCAATCATTCCTGTGTCATCATTTCCAAATAACGAAGGGTAAACTTTATCCAATAAATTTGCACCAAAATCGGATGATGCATTACGAGGTAACTCACCTGGGAGATTATCAACTGACATGACTGTAATATTTTTTGGACTGATAAATGGAGGTTCTGCTTTTCCTGTTGCAGGATTATATCCAAAGAATGGTTCTGCTATAGTTGATGCTTTAACCGTTGAAGCAATTGGTCCGTCAACATCGCAACTCACATCAGCAATTACAGTAATTTTAAAATCAGGTTCCAGATAATCTTCTTTTGTAATAAATTTGGGTGATTTAGGATCCCAGAAATGACATGCAATGAAAATATCTGTAACCTTCGTGTATCTTTTAAATGTTGACTTGTATTCTTCAGGATGTTTAAAGAAATGATGTAAATCAAACTGCATTCCTCCCTTATGTTCAACATAATGTTCAGGGTCGATACGACATAATATCGGCTCGTCGAATTCCTGATTCAAAAACTCATCAGGTGTGACCTCACGAATATTTAACTGACTTAAGGTTTCCATGGCTCCCATTGCAACACGACCACCACCGGTCACCAATATCTTTTTCTTTTTTAACTGAATCTTTTTTAGACCTGCATACATCTCATCCATATCTTTACATTGATGTGCCGGTTTTAAATCGAACTGATCGGTACGTATACCACGAGCTCGCAATCCATTATAAGCTCCAACTATTCCTGCCCAACGACCGAAAGCTACTATTCTTTGCTCATTGTAATCGGTTAAATATTCATAATCGACTAATCGGATTTTTTTCTTTATTATCTCTTGCAATAAACCACGGTTATAAGGTTGTTTTTTAGCAACATGCGCGAAAAACATGTATGTTTTATTTGCAATCAATGTTTTAGGATCAACTTCTTTAACACCCAACAAAATATCACAATCGCTTAAATCTTCTTTCATATTTAAATCGAGATAACTATACTCTTCATCGGTGTAACATCTAATATCACTAGGTTGAACACAAACTTCCACATTAGGAAAGCGTTCTGCTAATTTTACTACCTGGGATGGAGTAACCGGTACTCTTTTATCAGGTGGATTTTTGGTTTCGCGTAAAACACCAACTTTTAGTTTTGGACTCATATAAAAATATTTTTTGTATTTGATTTAAGAGAGCCTAAAATTAATTTTTTTTAACAGAAAAAATAATATTCGACGGAAGATTATTGTAACTTTGCAACTCTGATTTGGGGCTGTCTTGGTTTTGACGGTAAGGTAAATTGGAATGTAAGCATGTCGAGCTTTGTGTTTTGGCTCGTAAATCTCAAGGCTCAAAAACATAAACGGCGAAAATAATTACGCGCTTGCTGCTTAATCTCACTCAGTGAATTAACTTAATTCCGACACCAGGTGTCGGAACAAGCTGTCTCTCAAAGGGCCCTGTTTAACGGCACTTGATATAGAGGCATCGTAAAAGTTAAACTAGTTTAGTTAATGCTTCGATAACTAAGCGAAATTAAGAAGCTAAGGTTTGGTTCGGCTGCTTTTTGCCAGTCCACTCACGAAAACCAATAAAGAGATAAGCATGTAGAACGCATTTGGGTTTCTTATTCGGACGCGGGTTCGATTCCCGCCAGCTCCACGAAAACAATTAATGAAATTCACAAAAACAGCGTTATTTAAGGATAATAGCTGTTTTTTCTTTTACTACGATTTCCAAAATTAAGTAAAAACACAAGCCCTTTCTTAAGTTTATTCGACTCTTTTTCAGCCAATTACTTGCATAAATGCTTATTTTTATTTTATTTTATTTATAAATCTTGTTAATCTGTTATCAAAATTTATTAATTATGAGAAAACTAATAGTATTAATCCTTGCATTTGGAATTTCCTTAAATGTTTCAGCTCAAGATGTATTTAAATTCAAATTCTTCCCATCTATCAGTTTTGGATACCTTATGAATCCTGAAGATGTTAACAATTACATTTCTGATGATTTAAGTAGTTATTCAATTACATTTGGGACTACCGATATTGTAATGAGTTTTAACTTTGGCATTGGTGGAAGTTTCAGATTTTATAATCTTATTGAAGTACAACCTTTGGTTGAATACTCTTATGCTCCTAAAATCATTAGTGGAGCAGATGAAAGTTATGCATTTAATAAATTCTCTGGAGGGATGATGGCTAATTTTTTAATTCCTATTTCCAGTGAAAGAAAGAGCAGTGTAATAATTGGAGCAGGTCTTCTGTACAACAGTATGAGCTTTGAAGAGTTTTCAGGAAGTTCGTTAAATCCACGTTTCCAGACCGGATTAAGTCTTAATAATGACAGATTTAATCCTCAAATAATTTTCGCTTACGATCTAGCTAAAGCTACTGACGATGAATATGAATCTTTCGAATTAAACTATTCTTCAATAAGAATTGGAGTAAATCTTAATTTCTAATTCAATCATTTTAAAAAACAAAGGTCAATTGTTCTTTTCAGTTGGCTTTTTTTTTCTTTTTTAAAGAACAAATTCTAACTTCACTTGTTTATAACTTGTAGGGATATAATTTCGTCTTTTCAAATTTAATATTACTTTTGACAAAAGTAAACCATCTAAATATGTGAATATAATATTCACTTTAATTGCTATTTAATTTAATTCATATTCAGGAATTATGAATAAACTTAAAAATCAAACTTTACCGTCATTACTTAAGAACAGTGTAGAACTTTATGCTAATAATACTGCATTGTCTTATGTAAATGAAGAGTCGCTTACTTATACGGAACTTAATTCTGAGATCGAGAAAATTAAAAAACTGCTTGTTAGTCAAGGAGTAAAAAAAGAAGACAAAGTTGCCATTCTAAGTAGGAATATGCCCAACTGGGGAATTGCTTTTTTTGCAATCACATCTCTTGGTGCTATTGCAGTTCCATTACTTCCTGATTTTCATGAAAATGAAATCAAAAACATACTTGAACATTCTGAGGCAAAATGCATTTTTGTTTCTAAATTAATGTATCCTAAAATTGAAAATCTCCCCGACAATTTACTCAAAACTATTATTTATTCGGATGATTTTGAGATTAGAAGAGGAAAACCAAAATCGGTAAATTCAGATTATATAAATGAAGTTAATGTTGAGGAATCTGATCTTGCCTCAATTATTTACACATCAGGAACAACCGGAAAATCAAAAGGGGTTATGTTAACCCATAAAAATATTGTTTTTGATGCCATTCAGGTGCTTTCAATTGAAAATGTACAATCACACCATCGTTTCTTATCCATATTACCATTATCACACACCTATGAAAATACTCTTGGGCTAGTTTTACCGATTTTACAAGGAGCAGCGGTTTATTATCTGGAAAAGCCACCAACTCCAAGTGCATTAGTACCTGCAATGAAAAAGGTAAAACCAACTCATATTCTAAGTGTTCCTATGGTTATTGAAAAGATATACAGAAATCAGGTTTTACCAAAATTTACAAAAAGTAAAATTTTATCATTATTATATAAAATCTCACCTATTCGGAAAACGCTGAATAAGTTAGCTGGAAATAAATTAAAAGAAACTTTCGGGGGAGAACTTGTATTCTTCGGAATTGGTGGTGCTGCATTAGATCCAACAGTTGAAAAATTCTTGCGCGAAGCTAAATTTCCTTATGCAATTGGTTATGGATTAACTGAATCAGCTCCATTGCTTTCAGGGGCAAACCCACAAGTTGTAAAATTCAGGGGGACAGGACCAATAATGCAAGGTATTGAAGTGAAAATAAACAATCCGGATCCAGTAACAGGCGAGGGTGAAGTTTGGGCAAAAGGTGATAATATTATGAAAGGTTATTATAAAGAACCTGAATTAACAAAAGAGGTTTTAACTCCGGATGGTTGGCTAAAAACAGGCGACCGTGGATATTTTGATAAGGATAATTATCTTTTTCTTAAAGGTAGAATTAAAAACATGATTGTTGGTTCAAGTGGAGAAAATATTTATCCTGAAGAAATTGAATCTGTTATTAACAATTTCAAATATGTTTTGGAATCAATAGTAGTTGAACAAAAAGGGAAGCTGGTTGCATTGGTGCATTTTAACTATGAAGAACTTGAAAAACAATTTCATCATCTAAAAGATGAAGCCGTAGCTTTTGCAAAGAAAAAAACTGAAGAATTAATGATTGAATTGCAAGAACATGTTAACTCAAGAGTGAATAAGTTTTCAAGAATTTATGCTGTAATTCCACAAATAACTCCTTTTGAAAAAACAGCAACACAGAAAATCAAAAGGTATTTATATTGTTAATAATTTAATCTATTTCGATAATAATAAAAAGCAATATCGCTATAAGCGTATTGCTTTTTTCGTTTATACAAGCATTCGATATTCTAACCCTTTTTTAATTTTGTTCTTTTCAACTCCGAATTAAAATATATTCACAGTAAAAAAACTTAATCTTATTTAATAATTAATGAAAAACTTGACTAATAGTTACTTTATATGTAATTTCTCTGCATGAGATATTGTATAGGCGACATACATGGTTGTTATAAAACGTTTAAAGAACTTATTCTACAATTATTTCTTGAATCAAAACATCCTGATATTTATATAGTTGGTGATATAATTGATCGGGGACCAAACTCAAAAGCTGTCATCGATCTCATTTTTGATTTAAGACAACAAGGTTTTACAATTGAATGTGTATGCGGAAACCATGAAGATATGCTTAAAGAGGCATATCAAAAAAATTTAAAATTAAATGATACAAAATGGCAATTAAATGGAGCTAAATCAACCATCAGCAGCTTTAACCCTCAGGCTGATTTAAATTTAAAAGTTAAAGAGCTAATTCCAAATCATTATTATAAATACCTAAGTTCATTACCGTATTTTATTGAATTAGACGATTATATAATTGTTCATGCCGGTTTAAATTTTAAGGCAAATAATCCCTTTAGCGATCTTGAAAGTATGTTATGGACCCGAGAGGAAAATTATGATTACAATGTTTCGAAAGGGAGAAAAATAATACATGGCCACACTCCTGTTCCCTTTGATCAGATTAGATCAAACCTTACATCTAATCAGGTTAATGTAATTAATATTGATTCAGGATGTGTTTATACTCAGCATCCAGGCCTCGGTAGTTTAACCGCCATCAATTTAGATACGAATAAATTATTTAACATACCAAATATCGATTAAAAGTAAAAAAATGAAGAGTGTTACTATTTATTGTAATTTTTAATTAATATCTTTTCATCTGTTAATCCATTAACCAAAACTCAAAAAAATGACCAATCACGAAGATCTTATACTCCTATTTACCGGATCAGAAATTAATGCGAATATATTAAAAGAAATTTTAAATGATAACCAAATCGGATGCTTAGTAAAAAACGAAATGCGATCTGGTTTAACTGCTGGATTTGGAGGAGGATATCCGGAAGCTGAAGCAAGTCTTTATGTAACAAATGAACATTTTGAACGTGCAAAAGTACTTTTAGATGAATTTTTAAAATCATTTGATTCAGAATAAATTTGTTTTAAGCTCAATATTTATTTTATAAGGAAATTATTCATTTTATAGATTTTCTTAACGAGTGTCCTCTTTTATTCATAATTGTTGTTAATGATTTTCTTCATTTGCCCCTCCCGAAAACTTTCGGGACTAAAGGGTGTGAATAAAATCAATTTGCTCCCCTGCATGACGGCTGGCACCCTTCAGGGATCTGTGCAAACAAATTGCACATTTTATTGTTAGAGTTCTATTCAATTAAAACTAAATGTATCAACTCAAAATAACACAAAACATTCCTATATCATTAATTGAAGCCTGGGATTTCTTCTCACAGCCTGATAACTTAGGTAAGATTACACCACAATACATGAATTTTAACATATTATCAAGATCTGATGCTGGAGAAATGTACCCTGGAATGATTATTACCTATAGGCTTAGTCCTTTATTTAATTTTACTGTTAAATGGGCTACTGAAATAACTCAAATTAAAGAACACAGATATTTTATCGATAATCAAATTCAGGGTCCTTATAAGATATGGCATCACGAACATCATTTTAAAAAAATAAACAATGGAACAGAAATGAGAGATATATTATTTTATGATGTTCCTTTGGGATTTATTGGTCAAATACTGCATAAAATCTTTATACGAAAACGAGTACAAGAGATTTTTGACTTCAGAGAGACAAAAATAAAAGAACTTTTTGGTTCTTTTTAAGTTCCAAAAAGTTCTTTGAATATATAAAATTTAGATTTCTATTGTTTTTGTTTAACAAGCTTTTTCCAATTATTGGAAATCTTTAAGTTTTTCCATTAATCTTTTTCGGGTAAAAAATATTCTACTTTTCACAGTACCAATTTTCAGATCTAATTCATCTGCAATTTCTTTGTACTTATAACCCGAAAGAAACATGGTAAATGGCTTCTTAAACTCATCTGATAGATTCTCAATTTCTCTCAAAATTTCAGATGTTGTATATTCATTATCAGGTCTGGCCGGAGAAAGCTCACGCGACAAATTTAAAAAATATAAATTTTGCGTTGTGTCGTTGTGGGTATTCTCTTTTTGTTGCTTACGATAATTGTTGATGAATGTATTTTTCATTATTGTAAAGGCCCATGCCTTTAAATTCGAATATCCGATAAATTTATCTCTGTGTGATAATGCTTTTAAATAAGTTTCTTGTAAAAGATCCTGAGCTTCAACTTTATTTGACGTTAAACTCATCGCGAATCTAGAAAGTTTAGTCTCTAAACCTATTAGTTGATGATTAAATTCAATTGCTGTCATAGTTGTATGTTTTTTAATAATTCTTAAACAAATATACAACACAAAATAGTCAAAAAGCAAATGCAAAGCTGCTCTACAGCCCTATTTCAGAGCTTATTATAAATAAGAGATAACGCTACACCAACCACTATTTAAGCATTACACTACCTTTTTACTAATTATTTCTAAATTACATTTGACATGCATTTTTTTGTTTAAGCTTTGTGTTAAAATTTTAACACTTAATTAAACAAAAAATCCCGCTCAAAGTCAGGCAGGATAAGTTATTTAGAATAATTCCAGAGAATTAATAATCTTTTAATGTTTCCACAAATCCCAATGGGGAAGATACTTTAAGGACATTTGAAGGCAAGTCAGTAAAATTTTCTTTAATCTGCATTCCTGTTACAAATATTTTTTGAAAAGTGAATGTTTTGGAAAGATTGTTTATATATCCATATATTTCGTCCTTATTTAAAGAAGATGTTAAAGAGGTAAATAAGAAATCGGGATTAATCATTTTACTTGTTTCTACAACATCATCAAAGGGAACAGAACTTCCTAAATAATAAACTAACTTACCTGCCTTTTTAATCAAATAGTTATAAAACAATAATGCGAGTTCATGGTATTCTCCTTCAGGTAAAAATAAAATGAATTTTTTAACAGCCTTATTTTCAGGGATAACTATATTATCAATTGCTACCATCAATTTTTGTCGGAATAAATTCGATACAAAATGTTCATGAGCAGGATTTATTGAGCCGGTTTGCCAAAGCAATCCAATTTTCTCGAAAAAAGGGTAAATCACCTTAATAACTGTATTCTCAAATCCAACATGCATAATAAAACGCGACAGAATTCGATCAAATTTATATTCATCCATTTCAACCATAGCAATAATTAAATTTTCAATATTGCTTTCTGCATTTGATGAATCAGACGAAGCATTAATTACTTTTTCCGACAGCTCAATATCTGATAATTTTGAGATATCCGAAATGCGCATACCATATCGGTTTAGAATTGCAATATTCAACAGTCGTTTTAATTCACTGTCGCAGTAAAAACGAATATTTGTATCAGTACGAGCAGGTTTAATAACACCATAACGCTTTTCCCATATACGAATGGTATGGGCCTTAATACCAGATAAATTCTCTAACTCTTTTATTGAATAGCTTGCCATAAAATTTTAAATATCTGTTGATTTTAAAAGTTAAAACAACGTTTACACTTAATAGTTCACTATTGCCAACTTTTTTTATACCTTGTGTAAAATATAAGCTTATTTCCTGAACAAATAAAGTTGACTTTTGTTAAAAAAACAAGAATGAAATGACTTATAATTAATGTTTAAGAATATATCTATACAAACTTTAAGTTCTATTTTGCGGATACAAATTCGAAGAATTTTCATTTAACCAATACTTAAATCTATCATCTGAAATGGAGAAGATAACAATATTTTGGTTTAGACGAGATTTAAGGTTGTTTGATAATCATGGATTATTTAAAGCTCTCCAAAACAGGAATGTATTGCCCGTATTTATATTTGACTCCGACATACTAACCAAACTTCAAAATAAAAATGATCTCAGAATTAATTTCATACAATCTGAATTAAGATCATTAAAAGAAAAACTCGAAACTTATGGAAGTACGCTTTATGTCACTTATAATAATCCTTTAAGTGCTTTTAAGATGTTAGTTTCTAAATTCAATATCCAATCTGTTTATTTTAATCACGATTATGAACCTTATGCAATAAATAGAGACAACATTATAGCAGACTATTTAAAATCACAAAACATTAACGTTCAGTCATATAAAGATCAGTTAATTTTTGAGAAATCAGAAATTCTTAAAAAAGATCAAAAACCTTATACGATTTACACACCTTATTCCAGAATATGGAAAGAAAAAATTAGCAATACAGGAATCCCTAAATACGAATCAGAAAAATTAGTTGAAAGTTTATATAAAACAAAACCTGCTGCACCAATACATTTAAATGAGATAGGATTTAACGAGCTTCTGTTTAAGTTCCCCGACAGAACGGTTAATTCTTCTGTGATCAAAAACTATGATCAGAACAGAGAGATCCCTTCACTTAACGCCACCTCAAAACTTAGTATTCATTTAAGATTTGGAACAATTAGCATTAGACAATTAGTACATAAAGCTCAGGATTTGAATGAGGTTTTCTTAAATGAACTGATTTGGAGGGAATTTTATATGATGATTTTATATCAATCTCCATATGTAGTAGAAAGTTCATTCAAAAAAGAGTACGATTATCTTGAGTGGATTAATAATGAGTCTGATTTTCAGGCATGGTGTAATGGACAAACAGGATACCCTATTGTAGATGCTGGTATGCGAGAGTTAAATACAACAGGATTTATGCATA
>KB223763.1_pt118 | contig 10588 bp, 9 predicted proteins | sample 524768 | NCBI WGS metagenome assembly AMQJ01 (sample SAMN00998488, study PRJNA167727) | sediment metagenome | isolation source: subsurface aquifer sediment | place: USA: Rifle, Colorado | collected Aug-2009
CCATGCCAAAATCAAGCAAGATCAGCTGTCCCTCTTTGGAGACAAGAAGATTTCCCGGATGGGGATCAGCATGGAAAAAACCTTTCACCAGCATCTGTTCGGTATAAAAACCCACCAGCGTTTTTATCAGAGGCTTGATCGCAATATTGTGTTTTTGCAATGCTTCTTGATCATCAAATCGATACCCCTCTTCAAAACTCATCACCAGCGCATCGTCGCTGGAAATATATCCATATACTTTAGGGAAGCGAATCTTCATATCTTCATACATTTTAGAAAATTTTATGAGATTTTCACGCTCCTGGTTGAGACTGACTTCCTTTAGAATCATCGAGGCAAATTCCGCGATCACCGATTCTATAGAGTGCTTGGTATAATGCGAGAAGAGCGGCCTGAAAAGGCCGTTAAACATTCTCAAAATCAGTATATCCGCTTTAACCTGTTTGGCTATCCCTTCACGCCTGAGCTTGACGGCCACTCTTGTCTTTTCATCCAGCCATGCTTCATGCACTTGACCTATGGATGCCGAAGCGATAGGTGTCTTTTCAAAGCGGTAAAAAGGATTCTGTGCAAATGCACGATCAAAAACACCCTGCATTTGCGCTTGGCTCATCGGAGGCAATTCATCATGAAGTGTTTTCAGCTTTACTAGGTATTCAGGCGTAAAAAAATCATTACGTGTTGCCAGCACCTGGGCAAGCTTGATGAAGCTTGCACCCAAATGGGTAATCCTTCCCACAAGCTGTTCAGGCGAAAGCGCTCGCACAAAAAGAAAGCTTGAACGCTTTTTGATTAGCAGATAAAGCGTCAGCAAAACAGTAAAAACCCTCCATATCCGAAGTGGCGAATAGAGTTTTTGCATCGATTATCTGTCTTTTAGCGCTTCAATATCTTTTTTTGTGGCCAGCTCCATCTCATTGATAACCTCTTTGAGGGCTTCTTTGATATGCGATTTCAATTTCGCTTCTTCTTCTTCACCCCGCGTTTTTAAGTTTTCGATAAATTTTTGGGCATCTTCTTTACTTACTTTGCCTTTTTCTTGCAACTTTTCAAGCTCCTCTTCCACTCGCTCTTTTAGCAGCACTGCACCGCCCAGTCCGGTATATAAAATATCTTTTATCATTTATGACTCCTTTTTATTTATTATATACTATTTGGAATGATTTTGATAGGAAAAATTTGTCTGTTCATACTGTTGTGCCTTCTTTACTATCATTGCAATCATACTGCGAAACACGAAATAATGCGCTGGTATCATCATATACCAATACGCCCTTCCCCAAAGCCCCCGCGGATAAAAATAGGCTGTCTGGATCAGTTCGTTATTTTTTATCTTAAATTCAAGCCACGCTTTTCCGGGTACTTTCATCTGGGCACGCAGCAAAAGCCGCTCATTCTCCACCAGGTCTTCCACTCTCCAAAAATCAACACTCTCGCCAACTCTCAGCTTGTGATGATGGCGTCTTCCGCGTTTAAGTCCTGCGCCGCCGATTATCTTATCGAGCCATCCTCTGATTTCCCAAAGCCAATGATATCCAAGCCAGCCTTCCTTACCTCCAATGGAGCAAAATGTGCGGTAAACTGCTTCTTTGGATGTTCCACTGATCTCCATACGCTGACGGTCCATCAAGATGGCCGCAGAAGGATCGTTCTGATGCTGCTCCCATAGATCTGTGCCGCCGCCTGCATCGCTCCAACGGCTGTGTATTTGATTTTGTTCCATTTCTTTGATAGCTTTTTGTACGGCATTTTTAAAAGGGCATGGATGGATATGGGGAAAAAACTGCTTTGCATGATGATTTTGAATAACCACCTCCGAAGAAAGCCCCTCGATCAAAGATTTGGCGATATTGTACGGGACAGGGGTAAAGATATTAAGCCAATGGGAAGAAAACTTGATCGAAAGAACAGGAAGCGGCAGAATGAAACGTTTCAAACCCAATGCATCGGCACATCCTAGCATCATCTCTTTATAGGTCATCTTTTCGCTGCCGATATCTACTACCAAATTTTTATCATAAGGAAGGTCTTTGGCTTCATTTAGATAAGAGATCACATCATCCACTCCTATGGGTTGTGCAAGCGTGTTGACCCATTTGGGCGTTACCATCACGGGAAGTTTTTCCACCAAATGCCGTATGATCTCAAAACTCGCACTTCCCGATCCGATGATCACGCCTGCACGGATCCAAACAGTCTGTATCTGATCAGGTCTGCTTGAAAGGATCTCTCCGGTTTCTATACGGCTGAGAAGATGCTTGCTGGCATGCTCTTTGATGCCAAGTCCCCCAAGATAAACAATGCGCTTTACACCCTTTTTGATCGCCGCATCCAAAAAGTTTTGAGCACTTATTTTGTCCAATTCTCTATAATTTTCATGCCCTAACGAGTGTATAAGGTAGTAAGCGACATCTATGCCCTCAAGTGCATTTTCAAGAGATTGCATATCAAAAGTATCTCCGCGGAATACTTCGGTACGCACATGAACGTTTAACTCTATACTTTTAGGATTGCGTACAAGTATCCTTAGGGGTACTTTTTCATTTAAAAGCTTCTGCTTAAGCCGTCTTCCTATATAACCGTTTGCACCTGTAAGTAATACTTTCATGTGATTCCTTTGATGATGTTTGAATCATTATTAAGTATACACCAATCCTCCCAAAAGAAACAACCCTACTACGGGGCCAACCGTTCGATGCGCCATCCTTGATCGATCTTGGTATAAAGGATACGGTCATGCAGACGGCTTTCCCGCCCTTGCCAAAACTCTATTTCCGAAGGGATGATCCGATACCCTCCCCAAAAATCAGGCAGAGGCACATCTCCTTTTGCAAATTTCTGTTTCATTTTTTCGATTTGCATTTGCAGCATCTTTCTGGAACTTATCACGCTGCTTTGATCGCTTACCCAAGCGCCGATCTGGCTGCCGCGGGAACGTTTCATAAAATACGCCATCGATTCAGTTGTGCTGATCTTTTCGCATACCCCTTTGATCCTGACTTGACGCTCTAGGTCCAGCCACAAAAATTCTGCAGCAACATGTGTATTTTGTGCGATCTCTTTGGCCTTGACACTGTTATAGTTGGTAAAAAAAACAAACCCTTTTTCATCAAATATCTTGAGAAGCACAGCCCTGATATTGGGAACATTGTCGCTTCCGCTTGTTGCTAGAATCATCGTATTGGGATCGATGATCTGCGAATCAACCGCCTCTTTAAACCACTGCTCAAACAACACCAGCGGATCGGAAGGCACGCTGTTTTCATCCAGCGTAGCTTTTTTGTATTCTGTTCTCATATCTTGCAAATCTAACATGCATTATCCTTTCTATTTCAATCGCCCTTTAAAATATTCCAAAGCCCTCAAGGCAGCCTCTTTGTGACGTACAACGGGTTTTGGATACCCTTCTGTCTGATGTTCGAACAAAAAGTTTTCATCATGCAAATCTTTTGCCTCCACAAAGGCAAGCTCAGGAATCCATTTTTTGATATAACGTGCCTCTTTGTCAAATTTTTTGCTCTGCATATAAGGGTTGAAGATGCGAAAATACGGCTGCGGATCGATACCCGTCCCCGCGCTCCATTGCCACGAAAGTATGTTGGACGCCGCATCATAATCGAGCAAATATTTCGCAAAAAACGCTTCGCCCCATTGCCACGGCAGCAGAAGATCCTTCGTAAAAAACGACGCGCAGATCATACGCACTCTGTTGTGCATCAACCCTGTGTTTAAAAGCTCCCTTATGCCCGCGTCGACGAGGGGCACACCTGTCATCCCTTTGCAAAAAAGATCGTATTTTACCTCATTTTCTATACCTTTGAAGCGGTATTTGTAATTTTCTTTTTCCAGATAAGGGAAATGATACAGCAGATAGGCATAAAAATCACGAAAAACCAGCTGCCTGAAAAACGGCTCCGTTTTCACTCCCTGCTTTTTTTGCTCTGCTAAAAATCGCAGTACCGCACGCATGGAAATGGTACCAAAACGCAGATCGCAGCTCAGATGCGATGTGGCCTCTTTGTGCATACAATCTCTATCGGTTTCATAGGTGTGAAGTGTTTCTTTTAAACGGTCAAGTTTTATCTTCGGGCTTTCGACATTGGGTATATTTTCGCTAAAGCCAAGCGATTCTATCGCCAACGGAAGGCATGTTTGCTGTTGCCCTTTAAAAACCGTCATCCCCTCATAGGAAGCACCAAAAAGCCGCTGGCCTTTGGCAACCGCATACGCGCTTAGATGCTGTTTTGAAAAGTGTGCTTTTGCTTTGTTGTAAAACGGTGTAAAGACCAGATAAGGCGTTCCATCCTCTTTGAGTATCTCGTTTGGCTCAAAAATGTACGTATCGTGAAGATAATGAAAATGAAGGATATGCGATACCCTGATATCTCTTTGCCTGGCGTATGCATCATAATCCCCGCTAGCGGCTACTTCATCAAACCCCAGCGTTTCTAGATACGCAAAGATCTCGACAGGATCACCGAAAAACACCTTCAGATCCAGATCTTTCTGCCTTAACGCCTCTTTTAGTTTCAGCACAGCCTGAAAGATAAAAGAAACGCGCCTGTCATTTTTTTCCAAATGTTCCAAAATATTCGTATCAAAGATAAAAACAGGCAACACTTCTCCGTCCAGCGAGAGCAGAGGATTGTCCTCTCTTCTCAAGTCGCGCCGAAACCACAGTATCCGTTTCATTTTCCGCTTTTTAGATCCGAGCGCAAAGCAAGCTCTTTGGGATAGGGGCTTAGAAACTTTTGGCCCAAAAGATATGCGGCTTCATATTTTTTGGCAAGCATATCCAGCGTACTCAAAGGCACAATCAGCGGGATGATCCGATCAGCATAATCTTTGATCTGTTCATGCAGGACGGTTTTTTCCACTGCATTGAGTTCTTTTTTTAAAAATCCCGCCATATGCTCAAGCACATTGCGCGTTTTTTTGATGCTGCTTTTGATGCCGATCGTCTCTTTGAAGAGCCTCTCGTACGTGCTTAACACTTCATCAAACGCAAGTTTATCCATATTGCCTACGATAGTGCCCAACACTCTGTAAGAAGTCTCGTCTTTGGCATGAAGCAGAAATTTGTACGTTTGATGAAACGCCACCAAATCGCCCATATTCGGCGATGATGTCTTAAACTGCTCAAAATGGTCATATGCAAACAGCTGCATGATGAAATTTTCCCGCAGCCAGGGATCGCACAGCCTCCCCTCTTCTTCCATGGGCAGCAAAGGAAAACGGGCTTTGCACATCGCCGCAAACATTCCGTCGGTTTTGCCGATCGAATAGCCATTTGAAAGATAGGCGATCGTACTTCCAAGTCCGCAGCTTGGGGATTTTGCCTTAAAAATGATGCCACTGATACCCGCTTGATTGACTGCCTCAAAAGCTTCTTCGCTTGTCTTTTTAAGCGCTTCAGTCATGTCGGCACCGTTTTTGTTGGAGATGATCAAAGGGGTGTTTTGATCCATGACCACTTTTATCGTCGGTCTGGGCGTCCCGAAAGCCACATGTTCGGGACAAAACGGGACAAACTGCGCATATTTACCCAGTTCATCAGTGATAAAACGGTCATGCTTATGTCCCCCGTCATAACGGATCGACTCGCCAAGCAGACAGGATGAAACCGCTATTTTCATGCCATAACCTCCAAATCATCCAAGATAATCTTTGCAAGCTTCGAAGATGCACCAAAATGAGGAAGTATCCTAAATGCCGTGTCCGGATAAAGTTCTTTCAGAGGCTGTATGATATGAGGGATATCCGTACTGACGTGTTTTCCGGTATTTAAAAAATAAGGATAGATGTCTATCTGAGTACACCCCGCTTCGATCATCTCTTTGAGGGCCTGGGGGATATCGGGTTGGGCAAACTCCAAAAATGCGGCCTTGATCGGAACGATACCGGGCGCTTTTTCTTTGTTTAGCAACTCCGCCAAATCCAACACTTCACGGTTGGAACTCTCTTTTTTGCTTCCGTGCGCTACAAACACAATCCCTCTCATCTTCTCTTCTCCGTTTAGATTTATGCTATTTTACATCAAACATTCTGCATTTGGTACATAAAAAATGTCGATTGACGTTTTTGTTTGTGTGATTCTTTATGGATTTATACTGCAAAGTACTCATTTTTTATTTGCAACATCATATAATTCTCTATGGAAGAATTATCACTCAACACTTTATTGCCGGCTTTTTTGCTTACCCTGCTTGCAGGATTGTCCACTTCTGTAGGTGCGATGTTGGCATTTTTTTCCACAGACAAAAATCATACTTTTTTGTCTGTGGGCATGGGGTTTTCTGCGGGTGTGATGATCTATGTTTCTTTTGTGGAGATTTTAAGCAAATCCAAACACGCATTTACCGAGCTTTACGGCAGCGATATATGGGGCGAATCCTTAGCGCTTTTTGCATTTTTTGGAGGGATTGCCCTAAGCGCGCTTATAGACTACCTCATCCCCGAAGACGTCAATCCCCACGAGATAAGAAGTGACAAAGAACTCTCTGAACTCAAGCCCCAAAACAACGCCCGTCCCCCCATCAACTCTTCCCTTAAGAGAACGGGCATTTTCACAGCGCTTGCCATCGCGATCCACAACTTTCCCGAAGGTTTTGCCACGTTTGTTTCAGCGCTGGATGATTTCTCTATCGGTCTGACGATCGCTTTTGCCATCGCTATCCATAACATACCTGAAGGCATGGCTGTATCGCTGCCCATCTACCATGCCACCGGCAATAAAAAAAGTGCCTTTTGGTATGCAACGCTCTCGGGACTTGCCGAACCGCTGGGTGCAGTTATCGGATTTTTTCTGCTTTTGCCTTTTTTGGGAGATGCGGCGCTTGGGATCACCTTCGGTGCGGTGGCCGGGATCATGGTCTACATCTCTTTTGACGAGCTTCTGCCTGCGGCCAGAGTGTACGGCAACGCCCACACCACCATCGCCGGCATCACGCTTGGTATGCTTGTGATGGCAGTCAGCCTGGTGGCTTTCAAAGCGGTATAAGTTTTATAAATCGTGCTCTAAAAATGCATCCCAAAACAAGAGCATTGTCTCCCAAAAAATAAAACTTAGCTATAATACTCCAAATAAATATGATAATGTATTTAAAACTATCTGTTTCTAACCTATAGCAACATTTTGAAAAATAGCAAAAGGTAAAAAAATGATAAAAGGGTTTGGCAAAAACTACTTTAGACTAGCTGCCATACAAGCATACTCTGCGACTATAAAGCTCAGTGCCATAGCCAGTGCATATCTGCTTTTTTTATCAAACCCTCTGCCCTGCAAAACTCGAAAACAAGAAGATGAGCCTCCCGCACTTGAGCCTCTTTTGCTGCTACAAAATGACAAGCCTTGTCATTGCAACAGATTTTTCAAACTAAAAATAAGACTTATTCTTCTGCTAAATCATTTTATCCCTCGCTGCCCCTACTATACCACCTGTTTTGCATTTAGGCGTACAGGCGTACACCCTCCTCTTTAATTATATTTTTATCCAATCACCACAAATCAAAATAAAAAAATATTAAAGGATATTGTAATGTCAAAAAATTATGTAATTGGTTTTCCTAGAATTGGGGAACAAAGAGAGCTTAAGAGGGTTTTAGAGGAGTTTTGGGCAAAAAAATGTTCATTTGACGATGTTATAAAAATTGCAAAAGAGCTAAAAAAGAGACATTGGGAGTATCAAAAAGATGCCAAAATGGGTTTCATAAGCTCCAATGACTTTTCACTCTATGACAATATGCTTGATGCCTCCATCATGCTTGGAGCGATCCCAAAGAGATTTTGTCATCTAAAGGATGAAGAGCTTTACTTTACAATGGCAAGAGGCAATGCATCAACAGTTGCGATGGAGATGACCAAGTGGTTCAATACAAACTACCACTACATCGTACCCGAGCTAAGTTCGGATGATAACTACTGCTTAAATGCATCAAAAATCATAGAAGAGTATAACGAGGCAAAAACTTTAGGAATTAGGACAAAGATAAACATAATCGGCCCTATCACCTATCTGGGACTAAGCAAAAGAGTCGACGGCGGCGATACGTATGAGCTTTGGGATAAAATAATGCCTATTTACAAAAAACTCTTAAAAGAGATAGCCAAACTTGATGATGAGATAGTGCTTCAAATAGACGAGCCTATCTTTGCGAAAGATATGGATACCAAGGTGCTAAATCTTATAAAGCCCACCTATGATACCCTCTCATGCGCATCATCAAATATAAAAATAGCGGTTGTATCCTATTTCGAGCATTCAAACGAAGCAACCAAGATACTAGTGCATACTCCAGTATGGGCTTTGGGACTTGACTTTTTATATGGGCAAAGAAATCAAGAGATGCTGGAGCTTATCGCAAAAAGCGGCAAAAAAATAATAGCGGGCATCATAGACGGCAGAAACGTATGGGTAAACGATATAAACAAAAGTATTGAACTTCTAGAGAAAATCGCTAAATCGGTTAAGAAAGACAATATTATTGTCAGCACATCATGCTCACTGCTTCATACGCCTTTTAGTTTAAAGTATGAACAAAAACTAAATCCGCAGATAAAAGAGTGGCTTAGTTTTGCGCTAGAGAAGCTTCAAGAGATTTCACTTATATCAAAACTTTTTTTTGACGAGAATGGTTTGAAGGATGAAGAAAAAGAGTTTCTGTCTAAAAACATTAAAGCCAATGAGAGCAGAAAAAATTCATCTCTTATCCATGACAAAAACGTTGGGCAAAGAACACAAAACCTTATAAAATTTCAAAGGGACGGGAGTTCCGGCAAAAGGCTATCCGTTCAAAGAGAACTTCTTGGGTATAAAGATCTGGTTACAACCACCATAGGCTCTTTCCCGCAAACCGATGAGCTAAGACGTGCAAGAAGTGATTTGAAAAAATCTCTTATCTCAAAAGAGGAGTATGGCGATGTCATTAAGAAATATATAGATGAGTGTATAGCGATCCAAGAGGAGTGTGGATTGGATATACTGGTCCATGGAGAGCCTGAAAGAAACGATATGGTGGAGTATTTCGGCGAACAGCTAAACGGTTTTGCTTTCAGCCAAAACGGCTGGGTGCAGAGTTATGGAAGCAGATGCGTAAAACCTCCTCTTATCTACGGTGATGCCAGCCGCCCAAAACCTATGACTCTAGAGTGGATAACATATGCACAAAGCAGGACTAAAAAGATAGTAAAAGGGATGCTTACGGGTCCGGTGACTATGTTAAACTGGTCTTTTGTCAGAGATGATATGCCAAGAAGCGAAGTTTCAAAACAGATAGCCCTTGCTATTTATGACGAGATAGATGACTTGCAAAATGCGGGTATCAAAATCATACAAGTCGATGAAGCGGCATTTAAAGAGGGATACCCACTAAGAAAAGATAAGATAAAAGCGTATGAAGCGTGGGCGACCAGGGATTTTAAAATCGCCGTTAGCAGTGCAAAAGAATCAACACAGATACATACTCATATGTGCTATAGCGAGTTTAATGACATCATAGATACCATTGAGGATATGGATGCCGATGTTATCTCTATAGAGACCGCAAGAAGCGGAAATGAGCTGTTAAAAATCTTTAAAAAAGTAGGCTATAAAAAAGAGGTGGGCCCCGGTGTATACGATATCCACTCACCGAGAATACCTAGCGTAGATGAGCTGGTAAAACAGATAGAACTCTTACTTGAGGTCTTGCCAAAAGAGCAGCTTTGGATAAACCCCGACTGCGGACTAAAGACTAGAAAATGGGATGAAGTGATACCAAGTTTAAAAAATATGGTAGAAGCGGCTAGGATAGTTAAATCAAGGCTATAAGCTAATAGCTAAAAACTATTGGCTATAAATATAAACTATAAATATTTTGGCAAACAACAAAAAAGTTGAAACTCAATAAAAAATTTCATACTTCAAAACCATGAAGTATGAAATTTGATAAGTTTATTAAAAAGCATACAAAAGCCAAAAAAAATAAATTTGCAGATAAACTAACAGGGCTAAATTTAAGGTGTATCACATAATGAAAATTTTAATTGTAGAAGATGACAAAAAGATAGCCTCTCTTATAAAAAAAGGGCTAGAAGAGGAATATTTTAGTATCGACACAACAGACAACGGAGAGGAAGCCATCTATCTTGCCAAGATCATAGGTTATGATATCATCTTGTTGGATATTATGATACATGGAAGCGACGGATATACCGTATGTAAAAAAATAAGAAGTTTGAAAATTACGACTCCCATCATCATATTAAGTGCAAAAAATGCTATTTTCGACAAAGTAACATTCCTAAATCTCGGAGCAGACGACTACATAACAAAGCCTTTTGATTTTGATGAGCTGTTGGCGCGCATAAAAGTACAGCTGCGCAAAAAAGAACAAAGCGACAATATCCTCAAAATAGCCGACTTGGAGCTAAACACAACGACAAAAACGCTCTTTATAGCTATGCAAGAGATAGAGTTAACGGCAAAAGAGTACGCTATTTTAGAATATCTGATGAGAAACAGAGACAGAGTTGTCAGTGAGAGCGAAATTTTAAACAGCATAAGCAATTTAGACAACGCGACACAAAGCAATGTCGTAAATGTATATA
>KB226980.1_pt14 | contig 10561 bp, 7 predicted proteins | sample 524768 | NCBI WGS metagenome assembly AMQJ01 (sample SAMN00998488, study PRJNA167727) | sediment metagenome | isolation source: subsurface aquifer sediment | place: USA: Rifle, Colorado | collected Aug-2009
TCTTTGCCGTTGAGCGGATTGATTCCGTAGGTGCCCGTAAATTTTCCACTGATTGTTTTTACTTCGGCCATTCGTTCTCGTTCAGAGCGATTTTTCGCCCAATGAACATACTCATCAACCTCGTCTTTTTGTTCGGGACTTGTAATTTTTTCGAGATATTCATGTTCGGGAGCCACCACCATAAATGTGGCGCCGAAAAGAGTGTCGGGCCGTGTGGTAAAAACTTCTAAAATCTCATCAAAACCTTTTATTTCGAAGTTTACCGAAGCGCCTTCGGAACGGCCAATCCAATTTCGTTGGGTTTCTTTGATGGAATCCGTCCATTCCAAATGGTTTAAGCCGTTGAGCAACCGTTGAGCATAAGCAGAAATGCGCAACGACCATTGTTTCATCATGCGCTTTTCGACAGGATGACCGCCTCGTTCGGAAAAGCCATCTTTTACTTCGTCGTTGGCCAAAACAGTTCCCAGTGCCGGACACCAGTTTACATTGATATCGGCCAGATAAGCCAAACGATAAGCCATCAGAATTTCTTGTTTTTTTTCTTTCGAAAAAGCACGCCATTCCTTGGCCGTAAACTCAATGCTGGTCGAATTGGCAGCATTCAAATGCTGATTTCCTTGTTGTTCGAAACCTTCGATCAATTGACTGATATTTTCCGCTTTGTTGGTTTCGTTGTTGAACCACGAATTGAAAAGCTGAATAAAAGTCCATTGTGTCCATTTGTAGTATTTAGGATCCGAAGTTCGAACTTCTCTATCCCAATCGAAAGAAAAACCAATTTGATCGAGTTGTTGACGATAGCGGGCAATGTTTAGTTCGGTAGTAATGGCAGGATGCGTTCCTGTTTGAATGGCATATTGTTCGGCTGGCAAGCCATACGCATCGTAACCCATAGGATGGAGAACGTTGAATCCTTTGTTGCGCTTATAGCGCGCAAAAATATCGGAAGCAATATATCCTAAAGGATGACCCACATGCAAGCCGGCTCCCGAAGGATAAGGAAACATGTCGAGTACGTAAAATTTAGGTTTTGTATAATCGATTTCTACTTTATAAGTCTTATTTTCGGCCCAATAAGTGCGCCATTTTTTTTCTATTTCGTTGTAATTGTATTCCATGTTCAAAAAGATCTGCTGTCAAAATTTCAAGCTGCGAAAATAGTAATAATCAAGGAAATATAAGCTGAAAATAGCATTGAAAACAGTATGAATTTCGAATCGGGGAATTTGCTCAGTCCAAAGGAGAAGAAAACCAGCCAGCGAGCGAAAAATACCACAGTTCTTTTATCCCGGCCATTTTCAACAATTCTTTGGTTTCGAAATAAAATCCGGTCAATTCGTTTGGATGATGAGCATCCGTATTCAACATAAGCGGGATTCCCATCTTGTCAGCTATTTTGATAATCGGAATGGAAGGAAAAAGTTCGTCGCTTCGCCCTTTGTAGAGGCCGCGCGTATTAATTTCCAAGACGAGGTTTTTTTCTTTGATGAAGGAAAGTGTTTCGAGTACTAAATTTTGATACCAATCTTCTTGCTGAGTGAACAAGCGGTTTTTATTGTGCATTTTAATTTTATCGAGATGGCCAATAATTTCAGGTGTTTGCGCTTCAATCATTCGATTTGTTTGCTGATAAAAAGCCGCAACTGCTTGACGAATATCGCCTCCAAAAACGTCCGCTAAACCTTTGTCCCAAGCAGCTTGTTCTCCACCATCAATAAACCAAAGCTGATTGGAATGCGGATGAGTTACCAAATGAATGGATCCGATGATGTAATCGAGTTTGTGCTGCGTTCGAAAATAATCAAAATCATAGGATTTATTGGGGATATAATCGGCTTCCAAAGCCAGATATAAATGAATTTGTGAGGCGTATTTCGTTTTCAGTCGCTCTATTTCGGAACAATATTCTATTAATTTCGAATCTGGAATAGAGAACTGATTGGCAAACAAAACCGGTGCATGACCCGAAAATCCGAGCGAATGAAACCCAAGCGCAATGGCTTTCTGAACGTATTTTTCGGGCGCTTCTTGGCCGTCGCAAAAATGGCTGTGAGTGTGGTAATTTGTTAGAATAGATTTCATTGAGCAAAAGTAAAAAGAAACGGCTGAAGCAAAAGAGACTCAGCCGTTTTAAACGAATAATTTTTTTATTTCCTTAAATGAATTGATCTCCTTTTTCGGTTCTTACATCGTTCACAAACTGCCTGATATTTTGTTCGTCTGGTTTTTTGCAGATCAGAAGCACATTGTCTTCGTCCACCACGATGTAATCGTCGAGACCCTGCAAAACCACCAGTTTGTCTCCTTTCACGTTGATCACACAATTCTGTGTGTCGTAAGTCATTACGTTTTTACCAACAATGCTGTTTTCGTTTTCGTCTTTTTTGCGAATAGCATAAAGCGAGCCCCAGGTTCCCAAATCGGACCAGCCAAAATCGGACGACAATACATAAACATTTTCGGCTTTTTCCATCACCCCATAATCGATCGAAACATTTCTACAAACGGAATAGGCGCTTTCGATAAAACGTTGTTCTTTTGGTGTGTTGTAAATACCCATTCCTGCTTTAAAAATATCGTCCACTTCGACAAGGTGAGTTTCAAAAGCTTTTTGAATGCTTTTCAATGACCAAACAAAGATGCCGGCATTCCACAAAAAGTCACCACTTTGTACAAATTTCTCAGCAATTTTTAATTCTGGTTTTTCGGTAAATGTTTTCACCTTTTTTATTCGCGTGTCGCGTTTATCGCCAATTTTTCGATCAAATTGAATATACCCATAACCCGTATCAGGTCGGCTGGGTTCGATACCGAGTGTGATTAGCCAATCGTTTTCGGCTGCTGCTTGCAATGCACTTACGATTACTTCGGTAAAAACAGTTTCTTTTAATATAATGTGATCCGAAGGCGCAACAACGATGACTGCTTCCGGATTGCGTTCCAAAATTTTATAATTCGCATAAGCAATGCAGGGAGCAGTATTTCTTCGGGCGGGTTCGCACAGAATTTGATCATAACTCAAAGCGGGAACTTGTTCTTTGACGAGTTCTTTGTAGATTTCGTTGGTGACAATATAGATATTTTCGACGGGGCAGATTTTCAAAAAGCGATTTACAGTTTGCTGAATAAGCGTTTCGCCTGTGCCTAAAATATCTATGAATTGTTTTGGTTGAGAGGTTCGGCTCATTGGCCAAAAGCGGGAGCCAATGCCGCCTGCCATGATAACACAATAATTGTTCTTGTTCATTTTTTATGATTTATTCATCCAAAAATAGGTCTTTTTACCAATATATCAAAAATTTAGTTTTCTTTCAGAAATGAACCAAAAGCTGAATATGGAGGTTGTTTTCAATCATGCCTTTCTGAATATCTGCCACAAGGGATATGTTTTTCTGGTTGCAGCTTTTTATCAAATCTATTCGCCTGTTGGTCTCCTTCAATGTGGTATTTAGTTTTAGCCTTAGGTCTTTTAGGTCGATAAAATGACTCCCTGAAAATGAAATATCGGTTGTATAATCCAAGCGTTCTTCATTTTCGTTGATGGTGATTGAAATAGACAAAAAATCGCTGCTGCCAAATCGATCTAAAAAGAGTTCGAAAAACGGAAAAAAAAGAAATGGAGGCACTTGAATAAATTCCGTTTCGGTGGTTTCGCTTATATCAATAGTGTAATGAAAAAGTTTTTCGTATCCCATCTGCCGCAATTTAAAATAGTTTTCAAGCGTTTCGATTTCTTGGTCCAAAGCAATTTGTTCTATTACCACTTTGTCTATTACCGCTCTGATTGTACGAGCAAAATTGGACAAGTACAGACTGGTATCTTTGTTTTTGTTTTTATAGAGAAAATCGCGGATGGCGTTAAAAGAGCAAAACAGAAAACCAGGGATCATTTGATGTTTTAGCAATTTTGTTTCCAATTGCTGCAATTGTTGTCGTCTTTTTATTTTTCCCTTTCTGGTAAGTAAGTAAAAAATAAATAAGGAAAGTAGAGTCGTAAACAAGATTCCTGCCAACAACCAATTGTTTCTTTTTACCTTCTTTTTTTCGAACGCTGCGCCTTGTTCTAAAAGATCGAAACGGGTTTTGTTTTTTTCTGAATCGAAACGCGCTTCCATTTCGATCAGTTGTTGCGTATTCGAACTCGTTGAAATGGAGTCTTTCAACTCACTATAGCTCTCGAAAGTTTTAGCCGCTTTTTCGTAATCTTTATTTTGTTTGTAAAGTTCCGTTAAGCCATATAAATTTGCTAATACATAATCCAATACGCCATCATTTTTTGCAATTGTTAAGCTTTGATGATAATGTTTTTCGGCTTTAGCAAACTGATTCAATGCAAAATACGCCTCGCCAAGATTGTAGGTAACCAATAAGCAGCCGTTTCGGTATTGCTGTTGCTCAAACAAAAGAAGTGCTTTTTCAAAATTCGATTTGGCTAAGATTAAATCTCCTTTTTCTCCAGCCAGCATCCCTAAATTATTTAGAACATACGCCTCGCCAACGGTATCGTTCAAAGCCTTCCGTATTCTTAAACTCTTTTCATAATACAGGCGAGCAGTATCAGCCTTATCCGAATACCAATAAATGGTTCCAATGTTGTTATATGTTTTCCCCAAATCTGCCTGATTGTTCAATGAATCGTAGAGCCAAGCAGCGCGTTCATAATATTGGAGCGATTTAGCATATTTGCCCTTTTCAGAAAATAAGACACCTAAATTGTTGTAAATACGAGCTCTTTCTTCCATAAAGGAATGGTTTCTTTCAACAAAAAACAGGGCGCTATTGAAAAAAGCAAGAGCTTGTTCGTAGTTTCCTTGTTTCAAACACGTATTGCCAAGAGAAACCGATGAAAGGATTATTTGAAAAGTATCCTGACTCGTTTTGGCGAATTCGTATGATTGAATAAAATATTCTTTGGCTTTGGTTAGGTCGCCTTTTCTGGAATAAACCAAACCGACACTTCGAATGTTTTCGGCCAAACCAGCGTAGTTTTTTTGTTTTTTACAGAGGTCGGCTGCCAAGTTGTAATAGTCTTTTGCCAGATCCATCTTGCCGGAATACAAATATAGGGCACCGGTTTTTTTTAAAGCCTCTAAAATTAAGTCTTCCTTTTCAAGGTTTTTGGCAAGCGCAAGTGCCTCATTGCTGTATTTTAGAGCCAATGCCGCGTTGCTTGATTTTAGGATTTCTGAAATCTCAATAAAAAGCAACACTTTTGCCTGTGGTGTAGCAGATTCTGATACAAGCAAAAGACTATCAACCATGTCCGTATTTTGCGCGGGCAATCTGCCAAACAAGGTAAGGGCAAACAGCAGAATCGTCGATCTACAAAAAAATCTCATCAGGTTTTTTTTTGCATCAATTACCAAAGCAAGAAAAGAAAATATACCCAATAAAACAAGGAAATGCAAAAGAATATTTTTGAATAAACTTGTAGCTCCAGTTGCATGCTATTTCTGCCCTTTTGTCAGAAATCTAAAAAATTGTGTCAATGGCATAAATATTGAAATAAGCCAGCTATTGAAAAGGATTTAATTAAAAATATAAAAACAAGAAAATGGGAAAAATAATTGGTATTGACTTAGGAACTACCAACTCATGTGTAGCCGTAATGGAAGGTAATGAGCCGGTTGTTATCCAAAATAGTGAGGGCCGCAGAACTACACCTTCAATTGTAGCTTTTACTGATAATAACGAACGTAAAGTGGGTGATCCTGCAAAGCGTCAGGCTATTACAAACCCAACGCAAACGATTTATTCGGTAAAGCGTTTTATGGGTGAAACTTTTGATGGAACACTAAAAGAGATTTCGCGTGTTCCATATAAAGTGATAAAAGGTGAAAATAACACACCTCGCATTGCTATTGGTGATCGGAATTATACTCCACAGGAAATTTCGGCCATGATTTTGCAAAAAATGAAAAAAACGGCTGAAGACTTTCTTGGTCAGCCCGTAACAGAAGCCGTAATCACTGTGCCTGCTTACTTTAACGATTCGCAGCGTCAAGCAACGAAAGAAGCCGGAGAGATAGCTGGACTTATAGTAAAAAGGATTATCAATGAGCCTACGGCTGCTGCCTTGGCTTACGGATTAGATAAAAAACTAGAAGATCAAAAAATTGCCGTTTACGATTTAGGCGGAGGAACATTCGATATTTCAATTCTGGAATTGGGCGGTGGCGTTTTCGAAGTAAAATCGACCAATGGAGATACGCATTTGGGTGGTGATGATTTTGACCACGTAATTATTGACTGGCTTGCTCAAGAGTTCAAGAACGACGAAGGCATAGATTTGAAAAGAGATCCAATGGCTTTGCAGCGTCTGAAAGAAGCCGCCGAAAAAGCAAAAATCGAATTGTCATCTTCAAACGAAACAGAAATCAACTTGCCTTATATCATGCCGGTTGATGGTGTCCCAAAACACCTTGTTCGCAAAATTAGTCGCGCCAAATTCGATCAACTTACACATGACTTGGTACAGCGGACCATCGAGCCTTGTCGATTGGCTCTAAAAGATGCCGGACTCACTGCTGCCGATATAAACGAAGTTATTTTGGTGGGAGGATCAACACGTATTCCTGCTATCCAAGAAGTGGTAAAAAAATTCTTCGGAAGAGAGCCTTCAAAAGGTGTTAATCCCGACGAAGTCGTAGCCATTGGAGCTGCAATTCAAGGTGGTGTATTGAGTGGCGATGTAAAAGATGTTCTTTTGTTGGATGTTACACCTTTATCAATGGGTATCGAAACGCTTGGTGGAGTCATGACAAAAATGATAGAATCAAACACGACCATTCCCGTTAAGAAATCCGAAACGTTTTCAACTGCAGCCGAAAATCAACCTTCTGTGGAGATTCATATCTTGCAGGGCGAACGTCCAATGGCAACACAAAACAAGAGTTTAGGCCGATTCCACTTAGATGGCGTTCCGCCAGCTCCTCGTGGCGTTCCGCAAATAGAAGTTACCTTTGATATTGATGCAAACGGAATATTGCACGTAAGCGCCAAAGACAAAGGAACAGGAAAATCGCAAAGTATTCGAATTGAAGCTTCTTCTGGATTGACCGATGAAGAAATCAAGAAGATGAAAGCCGAAGCCGAAGCCAATGCTGAATCGGACAGAAAATTAAAAGAAGAGATTGAGAAACTCAATCAAGCAGATTCTTTGGTTTTCCAAACAGAAAAACAACTCAAAGAATACGGCGACAAAGTTCCGGCCGATAAAAAAGCAGCCATCGAAAAAGCAGCTGCCGATTTGAAAGAAGCACATCATAAAAAGGATTTACCTGCAGTGGAGGCTCACATGGCTACATTAAATCAATTGTGGCAAGAAGCAAGCCAACACATGTATCAAGATTCTCAGGCACAAGGCAGTACTGAACAACCCAATCAAAATGCCGGCCAACAAAAAAGTGGCGCAAATGATGAGGTAACTGATGTCGATTTTGAAGAAGTAAAATAGAGCAGAAGCTCAAAATGATAAACCCTCAGCCGGATCTGGTTGAGGGTTTTTTTTGTTTTAATACAACGTTGTCGAAAGGTCGTTCTTTTCTAACATTCACTAGATTTCTATCAAGCAGCGGGAAACAATGTCCGGATAAAGGGAAATAGATGCGCGCAATAAAAAAACCATCGAAACGAATTCCGATGGCCAAAAACGTTTAATAAAAAAACACCGCTCGAAAAAAAAACTTACAGTCCTACATATTTCGGCCCTTGCTCAAAAACAATGTCTGTTGGTATGCCGGCTGCATCCACTTTATTCAAATCCGCCTGAAGATCGGCGGTGATTATTCCTTTGGTTTCAACCAAATTCTTAGCAGCTTCATAATCGCCTTCGCCTTGAATCATCAATATCAGGGCAGTTAAATCTCTAGAAGCGGCTTTCATTTTTTCAAAATCAATGGCATACGTTCCGTCGGCTTGTTTTGCAAAGGCTTGTTTTTCGAGGAAATAATTGAAACGAACCATATTGGCCTTTCCGTGAGCACTTGCTGCTCCAAACCGCACCGAGCGGAAAATTCCCGCCATAAAGGTGACGTAATTTTCCATTAAGTCGGTATCGGCAAATTCGCCCATTTCATTGAGCTTGCTCACCATAAACAAGCCCAAAATATCGGCTTTTCCTTCTTCCAAAGCAGAATATTGCTCTTTCAATGCTTTTCTAACCGGACCTTTTCCGTTGATGGTATTCTTAATTCCTAGACCGTGGGCAACTTCATGGAACATAGTATTTGCGAAAAAAGCATCGAAAGTTACAAATTTACGTTGCTCTTCGCTGATCAATACATTGCTGATGGGCACAAGAATCTTTTCAAATTTAGCACGCATGCTGTTTTTCAACTGAAGCCGACGTGTTCCTTTTTCCATCTGAACACGTTCGTCGTTTGGTAAATTGATCGCGATTGTTTTGGACCCGGCATTGCAATCGCCTGCGTAGTAAATTACATCGTATGCATTCAAATCGGTATCAAATCCTGGCGTTTCTTTTTTGTATTTTTCCTCGGCAGGAATTTGCTTTTGCAGTTCGGGCAAAAATTGAGCAAAATGAGCTAGCTTTTGACTCCATGCAATATCTTTAATCAGGATAAACGCCTCGTGAGCCGCTTTATAGCCAAACAAGGCATCTTCGTAGTTTTCGATGGGGCCAATCACCAAATCCATTTTGCTGTCTTTCATATCCAGCCAAGCCATATCGCTCGCAAAATATTCATCGGTCAACAATGCCTCGGCTCGCAGATTTAAATAGTTTTTCATTCCGTCATCTTCGGAAAGAGCTGCCGCTTTACGAAGCAGCATGGCCACTTTTTCGATGTCCTCTTCAAAAAACTCATGATACCAAAAACTCTTCAATTTTCCGTTTTCATCGCGACGAATAAGCGTGTATAAATTATCTTTGTTCACATCGTCCCAAGCCTCAAATTCTTCGGAGGTTATATCGGACGGATAAAAATTTGCTCCGGCAGGTTTCACGCCAACGCCCGCAATAAAGGGTGCATTATCAGCCAATCTGTTCCATGGGCCATAATTTATTTCGGCAAAGATTTTCGTGTTTTCATCTAGACCCGATAGTAATTCTTCTTTTGAACCATAGGCTTCTATCCAATAAATTTTGTCGATTATAGAAGCCGCTTCGAAGAAAATTTTTACCATCTCTTTTTCATTCTCTGTCAGGTGAGAAAGATCGGAGCTCAGCTCAAAAGGGGTGTACATCTCAACTAATTTTTTCATTTCTTCGTTGGGTTGTTGATTTTTGCTTGGTTGGTTTTTACAAGCCGTAAAAAGAACGGCCAAAAACAAAGCACTCAGAATAATTTGTTTTTTGATCATGAGAAATAGGTTTTGTGATTTAAATGCTAAGGTACAATTAAAATGCAGTTTTCTCCTTCGTTTAGCTACGTTTTTTTTGAAAGAAGTCCGTTAAAAGGGCACTACATTCGTTTTCTAAAACGCCGGTTTTAATCGTTGTTTTTGGATGCAAAATAGCTGTTTGTATTTTTGAATATCCCTTTTTTGGGTCCGAAGCGCCAAAAACGAGATGTGAAATTTGCGTCCAAGCAGCAGCTCCTGCACACATGATGCAGGGCTCCAGCGTAACATAGAGCGTGCAATCTTTCAAATATTTTCCACCCAATAAATTGGCAGCCGAAGTAAAAGCCTGCATTTCGGCATGCGCTGTAACATCGTTGAGGGTTTCGGTGAGATTGTGTGCGCGGGCAATTATCTTTTTATTGCTCACAATGACTGCTCCTACCGGAACTTCCTCTTTTTCAAATGCTTTTCTAGCCTCTTTGAGTGCTTCACGCATAAAAAATTCGTCCGAAAATAAATCCATTTTTAGGCTACTTAAAGATTATAAACCAAATGAATACCAATACTGGGAATGATTCCGTATTTTTTATAGTTTTCTTGCAAATCCTCATCTATGCTATTGAACAACGATTGCGGGTAAGGAAAATCGGAGGTAAACTGATTGGTGGAGCCAATGTTTTTGCTCACGCCCAGTAGCAATTGCAATTCCCATTTATCGTCAAGGGGGATTCTTCTTCCGTAATGTGCGCCAATCTGGATCAAGTTAGAACTTAAATTTATTGCCATGGTTTCGTCGGAGAATAGCGAAGAAGGAATCAGGTTAAAAATTCCGCCGTAATTTTCGTCGATCGCATTGAGTGGGGCTTGTCCGGCCTTTAGATTGATGTACGACACATTTAGTCCGGCAAAGTTTTTCGACCAATTCCAGGCCATGTTGCCGTCGAGCACTATGCCCATTTTAAAGCTTTCGCGAACAATGGCGGTAATGTATTCTTTCGTTCCTAATGCTTCCATCAACGCCAAAATAATACTGTTGTGCGGTTCGGCCAACAATCCGATTTTTACGCCACCACCAAGCCCTTTTTCGGGTGTATAAGCGTAGGCCAATGCATATTGCAATGGGACGTCGGTTCCTATTTTTATTTGTTGTTGTGCAAACAAAGGAGTTGCAAAAACCAGAAAGAATAAAGTGAGCAATAAACCGGATTTTTTTCTTTTTCTCATCCTATTCGAATTTTTTAATGCGTGAACA
>KB228047.1_pt16 | contig 10542 bp, 13 predicted proteins | sample 524768 | NCBI WGS metagenome assembly AMQJ01 (sample SAMN00998488, study PRJNA167727) | sediment metagenome | isolation source: subsurface aquifer sediment | place: USA: Rifle, Colorado | collected Aug-2009
ATATCGATTGGGCAAAACGAAATATCTATACATGGCAAATGGATGGAGCGCCTCGTCCATTATATAGCCGCTTAATCAATAATCCCGAACTTCGGAAACAATTCTCTTATTATGTAAATAAACTGATTGTTAATACTTTGGATATTGAAGCCATCAAAGAAAGTGTGACAATACGAAAAAATTTAATTGCGCCTTATGTTCAAACGGATCCGTATTATCCGCGCGATTATGGATTTACTTATACCGATTTTCTAAATTCGTTTACCCAAGCTTTTGGTGCTCACGTTAAATATGGCCTTTTCCCATTTCTCGATGATCGAAAAGCATCTATGCTTGAGCAAGTTGAACAGTTTGCCATGACGCCCGTAATCAAATATATCCGACACAAACGGGAAGTGGGACAGAAAATTTTGATCAATGCAAAAGTGGACGTTCAAGTGATGCCTGCTCAAGTGTTTGTTTTGTATTCCAAAAATGATGGTGAAACTATACAAACAGAAATGATTCCCTCTACCGACGGCAACTATAACATTACCCTCGATGGAATTTCTTCTTTCGATAAATTGAGCTATCAGATAAAAGCGAAAGACGGTATTCAGCAAGAAAAAATAATGCCATGTCAAGCGGTTGTAGTGAGTCCTTCTTCCGGCGATACGCCGCTGCTTTTTATTAATGAGTTTATGGCTGATAATTTGAGCACAATTTCCGATGAGTTTGGGACGTTTAGCGACTGGGTTGAAGTATATAATGGCGACGAAGAAGACGTTTTTTTGGGTAATTTTTTTCTAACCGATAATTTGGATGTTCCCAATAAATGGCAAATGCCTGAAGTGATATTGCCTTCAGGAGCGTTTGCTCTTTTTTGGGCCGATGGGAGCCCGACTTTGGGTGATTATCACGCCGATTTTAAATTGGGAAAAAGCGGAGAAGCAATCGGAATTTTTTCGTCCGACTTCCTAACTATTGATACGCTTCACTTTGGCGCTCAAACTACCGACATTAGCTTTGGCCGTTTACCAAATGGAAGTTCAGCTTGGGAACTCTTTCCGACTCCTACTCCGGGAGCTTCAAATGTGGCAAATACGATAGGAATAAATGAAGTGATACGGAAACAAGATTTCTTCCTTTACCCAAATCCGGTTTCGGAAAATCGGATTTATTTTAACAAAGAGATAGATTGTCAGATTTTTAATTCCTTGGGAGAGAAAGTGTTTGAAGATAGAAAGCAAAAGGAAATAGCAATTGATCAATTTGCAAACGGGCTCTATTTTGTTATTTCCGAAAACAAAATTGTCGGGAAATTTATAGTGAACAAATCTTAGCAATCTCCCGTAGAGAAAGATAAACATAAAAAAAGGCGAAACTTAGTTTCGCCTTTTTGTTTTTTTTCAGTGATTACTTGTCGTTTGGAACGCCAACAGTGATGTCTGCAGTAATTAAATTGTTAAAACCAATTACAAATCCCGGCTGGTTCACATGGCCGCTCAGACTAATTGTAGAAGCGTGCATATTGCTGATGATATCAGTAACAACACTGAAATTGGGTGTATTCTGATTTATAATAAATTCGGTTCCCACCACCAGCGGTGTCAATGTAGTGATTTGATAAACAAATTCGGCCGAATTTACATTGTCTGTCAGCGAAAAACTGGCATCAATCAAACTTACTCCTGTGGTAGGAGTGATAGAGGTAACAGTTAATTTTAGTTCTGTAATCTCCACCTCTCTTATTGTTGCTAAATAAGGTGCCAAATCGGCATTGCTACTCGGATCGAAACTTGCGGTTCCGCTAAATGCGTAGCCGTCAACTTTAGTCGATAATTCTGAAACATCCAAATCAACATCAAATGTTACATCATACAAGGTGATTTCGAGCAAGTCTTTCACTTTGTCGCAGGAAATAAAAGCTCCCGACGCAAACACGGTCAGAGCAATAAATAGATACGTTAATTTTTTCATCGTTTAAGTTTTAAAAAAATGATTAATAAATTTCTTTTTTCAAAGGTAAAAAATAAATAAGCCGAGTTCCATTAAATTTTTAATTAACCTGCTTGCATTGTTTCTGCTCCGGGTAAATGGCCACTCAGTTTGCTCGGATCGTGTATCAATACCGGAATATGTTGCGGACAAATCCAGTAGCTGGTATTCTTGAATTCGAGATGTACCAAAGGCACTTCGTCTTGGTTTCTTTTGCAAAAAATACATACTTTTTCACTATTTTCCATTTTTGAATCTTTATTTTTGAGCAAATATCAGCAAAATATCATCAATCAGGCATCAAAAGTCTTAAATATATTTTGTCGCCAACCCAAATTTTCACTCTCTTATTTTCGAATCAATCAAAATTGTTACGGGGCCGTCGTTGATCAAACTTACTTGCATTTCGGCTCCAAACGCTCCGGTTTTTACAGCGCCTCGAATTTGTTTCTGAAGTTTTTCGGTAAAATCCTCATAGAGCGGAATGGCAATTTCGGGGCGAGCAGCCCGTATGTACGACGGACGAGCTCCTTTTTTTGTGCTGGCATGCAAGGTAAATTGACTAATCAACAAAATGTCGCCTTCAATCTGATTGATCGACAAATTCATTACACCTTCGGCATCATCAAAAATCCGTAAAGCACTTATTTTCCCACAAAGCCAATCAATATCTTCTTGATTATCGTCCGGTTCTATACCCAAGAAAATGAGCAAGCCTTGCTTTATTTCTGATTTTAGCGTTTCTGCAATCGAAACAGAAGCTGTTTTTACTCTTTGAATGACTATGCGCATCGTATTTTTTTTTACGAAAATAAGAAAATTACTACTTCTAATCACTCGCTTTTAGGGCATCATTTCTTTTGCTCTTTCAGTTTTCCCAATTGCTCCATCCCGTCAATATTCATGCTCTTTGCAATGGAACCAATGCTGGCCAAATCGATTTCTCCGCTGATGATAATCAGGGCGTTTTCTTCTTTTCCGCCGCCTGCAATAAGCAAAAGCTCGGTGATGATATCGCCTTTTTCTCGAACCAAAAATTTGATGTCAGTCCCATTTTCTTTTACTGTCATCAACTCCTTGTAATCTTTGGATGGTAGTACTTTCATCACTTCGTTGTAAAGATTTACTGTTGTGTTGTTGGTGGAATCAACGGCCAAAATACGAATACTCACTAGTTTCGAAACGGCTTTGCTAAATTCGCGGCCTTGAGCCGTTGTGTCCATGCGCGCAATCATTTCGAACATATACTTGTTCATGGTTACCGAGGTAAATCCGGCTGTGCCATTGTATTTGTCGAAAATTTTATCCACCGCCGATTGGGCGTTTACGTTTAGGGCGATCAACATCGCGGCAAAAAATAAATTTATCTTTTTCATGTTCTTATGTATTAATTATTCTTGATTTAGATTGTTCAAATTTTCGATGAGTTTCAGTTTGATTCGGCTCTTGTCCAGTTCCTCTACGCGAACAAGATTTTGAGCCGTCTTAAGATAAGCATTTTCATACTGTTGCAAAGTGTTGCTCGCACGGTTTAGCCAGGTCAGTTTTTCTAGTCCGGTGGCCGAAAAGGTAATCGATTGGTCTAAATTTCTAGCCAAAAAATTCAAATATTTTCGAGCCAATAGAACTTCTTCTTTACTGAGCGATTGCATCGACTCCGCCTTGGGTTTTTCTGTCTTTAGCAAAAAAAACAAACTGCTCATTAAAATTAAAAAACCGGCAGCAATGCCCATCCATTTATTCAGGCCGAAACCTTTCTTCTGGGCCGGAGTTTCTAAAACTGAAAAGAGCATTTCATCTGCATTGATGGCACTTACAGTATTTTTTTGAAGCGATTGATAAATAAAATAAATCTTGAACGGCAACAAATGGGCTGGAAGGTCAGTGCGCGAAAAAGCTTCCTTTAGAAGTTGCTCTTCGGACAGATTGGTATCTGCTTCCCAATATCGGTTTAGCAATTCTTCAATGGTTTCCCAATTCATTTTGTTCCTGTTTTAATACTGTTTCTTTAATGGTTTTTCGGGCGCGCGAAATATTCACCCGAATCGTGTTCACACTTAAACCACTTATTTCGGCTATTTCTTCGTAGGAATAACCTTCAACATCGCGCAAATGAATCAAAAATTGCTGTTGCTTGTTCAATCGCGCAATGGTTTCGGTCAACTGCTTGATGCTTTCACTTTCTTGAAGGCTATCCAATGGCGAATACGTATTCCCAATGTGCGATTTCAATTCTTCAAATTGAATTGTTTTGCGCTTTCTCAAAGCATCAATGCTGGCATTTTTCACCATCTTCATTGCAAAACTTTCTGCATTTTTGATTTCATCTAAGTGGCTTCGCTTATCCCATAATTTTAAGAACGTATCTTGAACAATATCTTCGGCTTCTTCTTTTCGTCCAACTAATTGATTCGCAAATCGAAACAATTTATCCTTCAAAGGAATTATTTTCAGTTTAAACTCAATCAGTTGCATGAAAGGCGAAAAATTTATTCAAATTTAATCGATTTCTACCTCTGAGACGATTTCGTTTGGTTTTCATTACATAATTCTTTATTTATTTTGGTCGGGCTGAGAAACTTTTTTGTAGAACGAAATCCTCTAATCAGTTCTGGCATTCGGTCTGCCTTTTATGCCATAAGCAGTTTTTGGATATGCTGTTGCGAATCTATTTTTTAAACAGGTAAATAAATACCTAAATAATAAAAGTTTCATAAACTAGAACTTCCTTTTTTTGTAACTTTGCTTTCTCAAACTAAAAAAATAAAAATAAAATAAATATGTCAGTATTGGTTGGGCGCAAAGCCCCATTATTTGAAGCCACTGCAGTAGTGAATGGTGGCGAAATTGTAGAAAAATTCTCCCTCGAGCAATTTATCGGGAAAAAACATGTGGTATTCTTTTTCTATCCGCTCGACTTTACTTTTGTTTGCCCCACCGAAATTTTAGCATTTCAAGAGCGCATGGCCGATTTTGAAAAACGCAATGTAGCCGTGGTTGGTTGTTCGGTCGATTCTGCCCATTCTCATTGGGCTTGGTTGAATACCGAGCTGAATGCTGGTGGAATAAAAGGCGTTAAATATCCTTTAGTTTCCGATTTATCAAAAACCATTGCCGAAAATTTTGATGTTTTAGCAGGCGATTATGATTACGACGAAGAGAATGATCTTTCGTTGTTTGATGGCGATGCTGTGGCCTATCGCGGTTTGTTTTTAATCGACAAGCAAGGCGTTGTGCGCCATCAGGTTGTAAACGATCTTCCATTGGGAAGAAGCATAGATGAAGCACTTCGAATGGTTGATGCTTTGCAATATTTCGAAGAGCACGGCGATGTTTGTCCTGCCAATTGGAAAGCGGGCGACGAAGCTCTGGTAGCTACACACGAAGGAATAGCAAATTATTTATCAAAAAAATAGAAAAGAATGGCACAAATCACCCTAAAAGGAAATACAATAAATACGCTTGGCAATTTGCCCGAAGTAGGAACTCAGCTTCTTGATTTTAAATTGGTTAAAACAGATTTGTCTGTGGTTCAATTGGCAAATTATGCAGGAAAACGATTGGTGTTAAACATTTTCCCAAGTTTAGATACCGGCACCTGTGCTGCTTCTGTTCGTCGTTTCAACAAAGAAGCATCTTCTTTGGAAAATACGGTGGTATTGTGTATTTCAAAAGATTTACCCTTTGCCCAGGCTCGCTTTTGTGGTGCAGAAGGATTAAACAATGTTGAAACAGTATCCGATTTTCGTACAGGCGATTTTGGCAAAGATTATCAGGTTGAAATCGTTGATGGACCACTCGCTGGTTTAGAATCACGCGCAGTAATTGTGGCTGATGAAAATGGAAAAATCATCTATACTCAACAAGTTCCAGAAATAGTGGACGAACCGGATTATGAAAAAGCCTTAGCGGCTTTGGTATAAACAAAAGCAGCTCGTACAAAAAAACGTCAAATTCAAAAAAGTTTGACGTTTTTTTTTGCTAAAAAAGCTGTGCCACAACAGAAACAGCTTCATTCGAACTGAATGAGCAATCAACCATTGCCAAAAAATAATTCCTTTTAGCGGGATTAATGCTCGTTTCTGTTCAACAGCCGTGGCGAAAATCAGCTATTTAAATCAGTTCTAATTATGATGGATGTATATAAAAATAGTATGCATACATGGTAGATTTGCTTATCTTTGTTAGAGAAAAAAAATAAAATCTTAAAAACCTATAAAAATGAGTAAAATAACTGTTGTAGGAGCTGGAAATGTGGGCGCTACAGTTGCCGACACCTTAGCTCAAAATGAAGTAGCCAACGAAATTGTAATCGTTGATATCAAAGAGAATTATGCCGAAGGAAAAGCTTTGGATATTTGGGAAACTTCCCCAATTCGTTTGTCCGATTCCAGAGTCATTGGATCTACGAACGATTATAGCAAAACAGCTGGATCGGATATAGTGGTTATTACTTCGGGTTTGCCTCGCAAACCGGGCATGAGTCGCGACGATTTGATTTCCACGAATGCCAAAATTGTGAAGTCGGTGACCGAAAGCGTTGTAAAATATTCGCCTGATGCAATTATCATTGTCGTTTCCAATCCACTCGATGTAATGACTTATGCCGCTTGGTTGGCTTCCGGAAAATCGAGAAATAAAGTGTTTGGTATGGCAGGTATTTTGGATACAGCCCGTTATCGTTCCTTCTTAGCCGAAGAATTAGACATTTCGCCAAAAGACATTCAGGCTCTTTTGATGGGCGGTCATGGCGACACCATGGTTCCATTACCACGTTACACCACAGTAGCCGGTATTCCCGTTACACAATTGATTGATGCCAACAAATTGAATGCAATTGTTGACAGAACAAAAGCAGGTGGAGGAGAAATTGTAAAACTTCTTGGAACTTCTGCTTGGTATGCTCCAGGTCAAGCTGCTGCTCAAATGTGCGAAGCTATTATTAAAGACCAAAAGCGTATTTTCCCTGTTTGTGTGATGTTGGATGGCGAATATGGCCAATCAAATGTTGCTTTGGGCGTTCCGGTAAAATTAGGCAAAAACGGTATCGAACAAATCCTTATCGTTGACCTAGACAAAGCAGAACAAACTTTGTTGGATAATTCTTCAATCGCTGTAAAAGAGGTGATGAAAGCTTTAGATGATATGAAATTATTCTAATTTTCTTTTCATTTTTCAAGAGCCATTTCCGTTTGGAGATGGCTTTTTTTGTTGCATTATTTAAAATAAATTTCAGTCGTATTGAGTATTTTTGTGCTGAGAAAACTAGTGGTTTTAAGCGGTGCAGGCATTAGTGCCTAAAGTGGAATTACCACTTACATTAACCGCAAAGCACGCTAAGTTTTATGCAAAGCAAAAAAGGCTTTAGAATAAATGCATTATCGGCACACGACATTTAGTAAAGCTTACGCTTTCAAACTTTGCGAAAATTCTTTGAGTCCTTTGCGGTTAAATAAATTAGAATACAAATACTGATTGAAAATATTTACTTCTTGCTTTACTTGGAATCAGCCGGCAAGCTGTAAAATTCTTTTTTCACATTCTTTTATGCTTGGTAGCCGAGCTGTATTATTTTAAGAAAATCAAACAAAATCAAAAAAGACAAAAATTAAATCTTCTTTCCTTTTAATTATCTTTGTAAAGACATGAAAAAACTTGTGGTTTTAAGCGGTGCCGGTATAAGTGCCGAAAGTGGAATTACCACTTTTCGCGATGCGGATGGTTTATGGGAAAATCATCGAATTGAAGATGTAGCCAGTCCAATCGGATGGCATAACAATATGGACTTGGTCTTGGAGTTTTACAATCTTCGACGCAAACAACTGTTTGATGTGGAGCCAAATGCTGCTCACTACGCTTTGGTGGAGCTCGAAAAATACTTCGATGTGGAAATAATTACCCAAAATGTGGACGATCTTCACGAACGTTCCGGCTCTTCCCAAGTTCTGCATTTACACGGTGAACTTAAAAAAGTTAGAAGCACGGCAGATGAAAATTTGGTTTATGAACTGAAACATTGGGAATTGAAAAAAGGCGATTTATGCGAAAAAGGATCGCAACTTCGGCCCCATATTGTTTGGTTTGGCGAAATGGTTCCAGCAATTTCCAAAGCAGTTTCCATCGTTCGAAAAGCGGATGTTTTATTGATTATCGGCACTTCCATGCTCGTTTATCCTGCTGCCGGTTTAGTCGATTACGCTCCTTCAGGAATTCCAATATTTTATATCGACCCAAAAGCAGACCGGCAAAATTACCGAAACGGAATAATAAATATAACCGAAAAAGCCGGAATAGCATTGCCTCAACTCGTTAAAAAGCTAATCCAAGAATATTTCTGATGAATACTGCTCAAATCTATATTTTAACCGGTGGGCAAGGTAGCGGAAAAACTACCCGATGCATGGAGTTGATTAAGCAAATAAAAGAAAAAGGAAAAAGTGTTGGGGGAATACTCGCTCTTGGAAAATGGGAAGAGAATGTCCGCACAGCATTTGATTTGATGGATATTCAAAGTGGCGAAACGTGGCCATTTGCAAGTCGCGAAAAAATAGACGACTGGCAAAAAATCAAAACTTTTTATTTCAATCCCCAAGCCATTGTGCAAGGAGAAAAAATAGTTCGCAAAGCGGCGAATTTCAATGATTGGATCGTCATTGACGAATTGGGGAAATTGGATTTACACGGCTATTTATGGAGCTCTATATTTTCGGAATTGGTTTCAATATCAAACAAAAATTGGATTATCTGTGTTCGCGATAGTTTTGTAGAGCAGGTTATCGAACATTGGAATTTGAAAAATGTACGCATTCTTCAAATTGAGCAGGCATTTGAGATCTAAGAAATCAGAAATGCTGCTTTCACAAATGTTTAGTCTAATAAATTTCTGTATTTTTGCAAAGCTTATTTAGAACCAATTTAAATGGCCGATAACAAAGAACAGCAGACAAAAAGCTATAAATCCGAAGTTTTAAACGACTATTATATAGCAAACTTAAGCCGTCAGTTGAGTTTGCTGGGTAGGCGCGAAGTGCTTACAGGCAAAGCCAAGTTTGGAATTTTTGGCGACGGGAAGGAAATTCCGCAATTGGCCATGGCAAAAGTCTTTCAGAAAGGCGATTGGCGTTCGGGCTATTACCGCGATCAAACTTTTATGTTGGCAGCAGAAATGATGGAGCCGGAAGAATTTTTCGCCCAACTTTATGGCGATACCAATGTGGCCAACAGTCCGGCTAATGGTGGTCGTTTGATGAACAATCACTTTGCAACGCGAAGTTTAGATGAAAATGGGCATTGGAAAAATTTGATGAATCAAAAAAATTCCAGCGCCGATATTTCGCCAACAGCAGGTCAAATGCCGCGCCTTCTGGGTTTGGCGTTGGCGTCGAAGCTTTTTAGAGAAAATACTGATTTACATTCATTTGAATCTTTCACTAATAAAGGAAATGAAGTGGCTTTTGGAACCATCGGCGATTCGTCAACCTCCGAAGGCCATTTTTGGGAATCCTTCAATGCCGCCGGTGTTATGCAAGTTCCAATGGCTATTTCGGTTTGGGACGATGGATGGGGAATATCGGTCCCAAACAAATACCAAACTACCAAACAGAGTATTTCCGAAGTTTTAAGCGGCTTCGAAAACAACGAAAAAGGAAAAGGATTTCAGATTCTAAAAGGAAAAGCTTGGGATTATGCAAATTTAGTTCAATTGTACAAATCAGGCATTGAGCATTGCCGAAACGAACACAATCCGGTTTTGTTTCACATCACCGACGTTACTCAGCCGCAAGGACATTCCACCTCGGGTTCGCACGAACGATACAAATCGGAAGAACGCTTGCAGTGGGAAAAAGATTTTGATGGCATTTCTAAAATGCGGTTATGGATAGTTGAGCAAGAAATTGCTTCGGCAAATGAACTAGACGAATTGGAGTCGAAGTCCGCCAATCGTGCCAAAGAAGCACGAAAAAAAGCGTATAAAGCATACATAGAACCCATTAAAAAAGAGCGGGAAGAATTTTTAAAAATTGCCAATATTGCCAGTTGTCATTGCAGTAAAACGCCTCAAATTGAAAAGATAAAAAGCGAGTTGGCTGTTTTGGGCGAACCCTTGCGAAAAGATATTATTTCTTCGGCACGCAAAATATTGCGCTTGGTTTGCGATCATTGTAGCGATCCAAATCATTCACTCAAAGCAAATATAAAACTTTGGCTCGAAAATCAATCGTACGAAAACAAAGAACGCTACAGCTCATATCTTTACAGTCCAACCACTCAGTCTGCACTTCTCGTGAAAGAAGTTCCTAAATTGTATGCCGAGAATCCGAAATTCGTTCCGGGACGCGAAATTTTGCGCGATAATTGGAATAAGATTTATGAAGAAAATCCGTTGGTGGTGGCTTTTGGTGAAGATGTAGGACAGATTGGTGGCGTAAATCAAACCTACGAAGGACTTCAGGAAAAATACAGTGAAAAACGCATTTTTGATACTGGAATTCGTGAGGCCACTATCATTGGACAAGGATTGGGATTGGCATTGCGGGGCTTTCGTCCGATAGCGGAAATTCAATA
>KB223662.1_pt7 | contig 10535 bp, 12 predicted proteins | sample 524768 | NCBI WGS metagenome assembly AMQJ01 (sample SAMN00998488, study PRJNA167727) | sediment metagenome | isolation source: subsurface aquifer sediment | place: USA: Rifle, Colorado | collected Aug-2009
CAGAGTTGTAGGCGTTGAAGATATAGACGCTCTTTTAGAAGGTAAAAAATACACAAATAAAGTTGTCTTGATGGTGGGCGGCCTTGGCTCTAGGCTTAGACCGCTGACTGAGAGCACACCAAAACCTATGCTAAAAGTTGGAAACAAACCGATTCTAGAAACTATTATAGGCAATTTTAAGCAGTATGGGTTTAAAGATATTATTTTAAGCGTAAACTATAAAGCCGAAGTTGTTAAATCATATTTTGGTGATGGCAAAAATTTTGGCGTAAATATAGAGTATATCCACGAAGACAAAAGAATGGGAACTGCCGGCGCATTAAGTCTTATGCGCGGTAAATTTAACGAGCCGTTTTTTGTCATGAATGGTGATTTGCTTACAAATGTAAATTTTGAACATTTTTTAAATTTTCACAATGCAAATAATTCTGTAGCCACTATGGCAGTGAGGGAGTATGAGTATCAAGTGCCGTTTGGAGTTGTTAATGAAGACAAGGGAAAGATTACGGCAATCGTGGAAAAACCTATACAAAGGTATTACGTAAATGCCGGTATATATATATTAAATCCCGAGGTTATAGATATTATTCCAAAAGATGAGTTTTATGATATGCCGACACTTTTTGAAGATTTGATTAAAGCCAATAAAGCTCCAATACCTTTTCCTGTGCACGAATATTGGCTTGATATAGGGCAGATAAATGAACTTGAGAGAGCAAGAGAGGAGTATGCTAATATTTTTGAGGAGCAAAATTGAAAATGGTAAAAAAAATTAATTTTGATATATGTACTTTTTGCAACCATAAATGTACGTTTTGTTCAAACTCGGACCCTAGAACTATAAAATATCAGACAAATTTGAATGATTTTAAAAAAGTTATGCAAAATGTTACAAAATATGTTGAGCCTAGCGAACTTGGACTCTCTGCAAAGGGCGAAGTGCTAGTAAACAAAGAGTTTGTGCAGATAGTAGAGTCATCCAAAAAAGATTTTAAGATTCCTTATGTGTATTTCAGCACCAACGGTGCTTTGTTGGACAGATCAAAAGCCATTGAGCTGCTTGAAGCCGGGATAGACAGCATAAAATTTTCTATAAATGCGGTTGATGCCTCTGCATATAAAAATGTTCACCAAGTTGATGATTTTGAGAAAGTAATTGAAAATTTTAAAAACCTTTTAAAGCTCAAAAAAGAGAAGTATAAAAAACTAAAAATTACCATTTCGTCTGTTATAGACTTAGACAAAGAGAGCTTGGCAGATGCTTTTAAAAAACTAATTGGAGATAATTTTGACGCGGTGGATGATATTTTTGTATATACAATAACATATACTCCAAAGTTTGACGCAGTTTTATCAAAACAAAGTGTAACAAAAAAATGCTCCATCCCATTTAAAGAGCTGTATATAAACTCAGACGGTTCACTCGGGCTTTGCTGTAAAGACTATTTTGATGAGATAAATTTTGGCTCACTCTTAGATAATGATTTTATGGATATTTATAATAGCACCAAATTTAAAGAGATAAGAGCGATGCATGAAAAAAATATTTTTCCAGACAACCATCTTTGTAAAAACTGTTTGTTGTACGGCGGTGAATGATGTTTGAGGGGAAAAAGATATTGGCAATTATTCCGGCAAGAGGCGGAAGCAAAAGACTTCCAAGAAAAAATATAATGCCGCTCTTTGATAAACCTCTCATCGCATGGAGTATAGAAGCATCACTAAAATCTAAATATGTAGATAATACAATTCTAAGCAGTGACTCGCAGGAGATTTTAGAAGTTGCAAGGGCGTTTGGAGCAAACACTCCTTTTGTTCGCCCAAAAGAGCTGGCTGCGGATGATACCCGCTCAATAGATGTAGTGATTCACGCACTAAATTTTTACAAAGAAGTCGGCTATGATTATGTTATTCTTCTTCAACCTACTTCTCCTCTAAGAGATGAAAATGATATAGACTCTGCGATAGAGCATTTTTTTAATAAAAATGCGACATCTGTTATAGGTGTTTGTGAGGTTGAACACTCTCCTCTTTGGAGTAATATACTTGATGATACTCTAAGTATGAATAATTTTTTGAATGATAAATATAACAACTCAAGAAGTCAAGATTTACCTACTTACTATAGAATAAACGGTGCTTTTTATATGTCTGAGGTATCTTCTGTTTTAAAAAATGAGACTTTTTTTGTAAAAAAAGATATATATGCATATGTAATGAGTCAAGAACACTCGGTAGATATAGATACATTTTTGGATTTTATTACCGCCGAGTCAATACTAAAATATAAGGATTAAAGATGTCGGTATTACATACGGAAAAAAAAGAGGAACAAGTAAATATCAACGCAAATGAGATAGTTTTCTCTAAAAAATGGGAGAGCTATAGAGGTGAAGATTATGCAGAGTACAGAGTAAACTGGGCAAAGTACCCAAAAGAGAGATTTGTTTCTCATTTTCCTTTAAATATAGATATCGAAACCACAGACCTTTGCAACTTAAAATGCCCTATGTGTGCTAGAACTATCAAAGATGCCGATAAAGAAAATCCTATACAAAAAAGCCGCTACATAGACAAAGAAGCCTATATGGACATCATAGACCAAGCAGTAGAGCACGGCGCAAAAGCAGTGAAACTACAATATTTAGGCGAACCGCTTTTACATAAAGATATAGTTTTTCAAGTTGAGTATGCAAAGAAAAAAGGCATACTGGATGTTATGTTTAACACAAATGCCGTATTGCTTACTCCTGAGCTCTCGGCAAAACTTTTAGAAGCAGGGATTGATAAGGTTTTTGTATCTTTTGATGCAGTAAACCCTAAGCTTTATGAGCAGCAAAGAGTCGGTACGACCATAGGAAAAGTTATAGACAATATTTATGAATTTATAAAGCTTCGTGATAAATTTTACCCTCAAACGCATATAAGACTATCTATGGTTATGTATGATGACCCTATATGGAAGCGACAGTTTGAAGCTATGAAAGTTATGTGGGAAGGGCTTGTTGATTCTCTTGGGTACGGGATATTTAATGAGAGGCATCCTGACAAAAAACATGAGTATGAAAAAGCAGAGGGTTTTGCGTGTGAGCAGTTGTTTCAGAGAATGTTTTTAAAATGCAACGGCAATGTAACTGTTTGTTGCGTTGATGATGCGGATGAATATGTGGTGGGGAATTGGAGAGAGCAGAGACTTATAGATATATGGAACTCTCCTAAGTATAAAGAGATAAGAGATCTACACGCAAGCGGAAACTATGATAAGATTGCTATGTGTAGAAGATGTTTTTTACCTGATTTGTATAAAAAAACTTATTGTAACTCTTAGGGAGCTTTCAAAAGGGGGCTCTTTAAGTCATAAAACGATTTTTTCAATATGTCGGATAGGTCTATTTTTTTGATTTCTTCAATAATTTTGGTACTCGCACATCCGTCACCGTAAGGGCTAATGGATTTTTTTAGTAATTGTTTGAATTTATGTGAATAAAGTTTATCAAATGCTTTTAATATCTCATTTTTATTTGGCTCACAGTCAATAACACTCTGAGCTTTGATACGCCCTTTTTGTCTATCGCCTATATTTATAGTTCCTATCTTAAAGCTAGGGGCTTCTAAAAGTCCGCTTGAGCTATTTCCCACAACCGCGTCCATATATTGCATCGCACTTAAATATCTTAACTGCCCCAGTGAAGCAAATGCTATAGATTTATAAGAGTGCTTGGCAACATATTCATCAATCATCTGATTTATGACTCTTCCGTCTGTATCACTGTTTGCTTTTGTAAAGATTATATTTGTGTCTCTAAGTTCATCTATGGCTTCTAAAAGCTCTTGAAATTGCTCTTTGGCTGTAGAATTTTCAAGAGTTACTGGATGAAAAGTAACCAATATATTTTTTTTATTTAGGTTAAAATCTATCGATTTTTCAAATTCATTACGACTAAGAAGTTTTAATCTTTTGATATTTTCTATCCCCATTCCACCTACATTAAAAACCCTTGGAGGATGCTCTCCTAATTGTATCACTCTATTTTTATATTCCTCTGTTGCGGTAAAATGAATATGGCTCATTTTTGTAATGCTATGTCTTATAGCCTCATCAAATGCACCTTCTGTTGTTTCTCCGCCATGAAGATGAGCTATGGGAATGCGAGCTATCATTGCTACGCTTGAGGCGGCAAATATCTCGTATCTATCGCCTAAAACTATTAAGATATCTGGTTTTAATTCGTCATATGCTTCCGCAAATGAGATTTGAGCCAGCCCCATAGACTTTGAAATTCCTACCGAAGTGTCACTCGACAAAAGCATCTCTATTTTTTTGTTGATTTTAAACTCTTTTTCTATCTCTTTATAGGTTAGTCCAAATTCAGGGCTTAAGTGCATACCTGTAGCGATGATTTGAAGTTCAAGGTTCTCATCAGCTTCTATCTCCCTCATAAGCCAATAAAGCAGACCATATTCAGCCCTTGTACCTGTTACTACACATATTTTTCGTTTCATATCAGTTCATCTTCTTTGTAATCTTTACTTGCAACACTTCCGACTATTTCATCCCATCTTGTAGGGCTTATGCCGTTTCCTGGTCTTTTGATAGCAAGATTATCTTCGCTCAAAATCTCACCTTTTTTTATAGCAGCTTGTGCAACGATGGATTTTCTGGCTATTTGCATATTTGGTATTTCGCTCTTTGAGGGTTTTTTGATACTGCTTCCAAGTGCTAACTCAATATTTCTTATTGCTTTTACCATTGCTTTTAGCTCATTAGGCTCAAGAGAAGCTTTGTGGTCGGGTCCTTCCATGCTGCAGTCAAGCGTAAAGTGCTTCTCAATACAACTAGCTCCCAGTGCGACCGCGGCGACAGGCACTTCTATGCCTAAAGTGTGGTCACTATATCCAAAAGCGATATCAAAAGTATTTCCAATGGTTACCATCGCTTTAAGATTCACATCTTCCATCGGTGTCGGATACATAGTGTTTGCATGTAAAACTGTGATGTTCTCTTTTTTAGTTCCTGCTTCCATAAGAACATCAAGAGCATCTTCTACCTCGCCAATATCTGCCATGCCGCTAGAGAGGATTACTTTTTTATTTAACTTTCCTATGTGTCTTAGATAAGGAAGGTTTGTTATCTCCCCGCTAGGGATTTTGAATATTTCTAAACCTAAATCATTTAAAAGTTCAATACTATCGTGGTCAAAAGGAGTAGATAAAAAGATAATATTTTTAGTTTTACAGTGAGCCATAAGTTCATGATGAGTTGCCTCATCAAGTTCAAGTTTTTTTATCATATCAAATTGAGATTCTGTTTTATCAGTAGTTTGCTTTTGGTAATCAGCCTTTTGAGCATTTTTTGAGACTAACTTTTGGGCTTTAAATGTTTGAAATTTAACAGCATCAGCTCCGGCAACGCTAGCCACATCTATAAGTTTTTTGGCAAGTCCGATACTTCCATTATGATTTACTCCGGCTTCGGCTATTATGAACACTTTTTTCATTTAACTATACTCCCCGCTTTTACAAATCCACTTACTATTATATACTCTTTAGACACGGCGTTGCTTCCTATAAAGCTATTTTCCTTCACAACTACACCGCCGTTTAAAATTGCGCCCGTTGAAATATGACAATTATCCTCTACGACACAATCATGCTCTATCAAAGCTTTTGTATTTATAATGCAGTTTTTGCCTATTTTTGCATTTGCATTTATAAGTGCATGGTGCATTATAACAGTTCCCTCACCAATAAAAGAGTGCTTTGAAGCATAAGCCAATGGAGAAATTATCACAGGCAGCTTAAAGCCTATTTGTTTTAATTTATTATATATTTGAACTCTGATTTGATTTGATTTAATTTGCCCTATTGTTACAACGGCATTGTTGCAATTCTTAAAAATAGTTTGCAAATCATCATCACAACCAATGATCTCATAGCCTAAAACCTTTTTGCCAATGTTTTCTTTTACATCGACAATCCCTAAGATCTCATAATTGCCTTGGGCCTCAATAACATCAATAACACTATGACAATGACCGCCGCCGCCAATAAGAACTATTTTTTCTTTCATTATGGCCTCACGCTACTTGGAATATTTACAACTCTCTCTTCAAGATATTTTGCATTTTTTAACTCGTCTCTTTGACAATCTTTGAACATATCAAGCTCATTCATAAGTTTCCAAATGGGTCTTGTCATTACGCCCTTTTTATTTGAAAATTCTAAAAAATCATCTCTTTGCTTCTTATCTTTCAATCTTATAGCTTGAAGCCAATAATTTGACTTGGAATCTTCTGGTTCTTCTATAAAATCTATATCTAAATTTGAAAAAAACTCTTGATATATCTTTGATAGCTCTCTTTTTGACTCTAAAAATTTTTCTAGCTGTTCTAGTTGAGCTACAAGTAGTGCCGCATTAATATTTGGGAGTCTATAGTTATATCCTATCTCATCATGTACATACTCATAAGGATGAGGAATTTTTGCTGTTGTTGTGATGTGTTTTGCTCGCTTAGCTAAGTTTTCATCATCTGTAACTATTGCTCCGCCGCCCCCTGAAGTTACTATTTTGTTACCGTTGAAAGAAAAAGCACCGAGTTTTCCAAAAGTTCCGGTATGTTTATTTTTATAATAGCTTCCCAGACTCTCTGCCGCATCTTCAACCAGTGTAATGCGCCATTGAGCGCAAATTTCTTTTATCTCTTCTATTTTACAAGGATGTCCAAAAGTGTGCATAGGAACACACGCTTTTATGGTTTTTCCGGTAGTTTTATTGATGCATTTATCATCTCGTATTTCACAATTTGCTACCAAGAAGTTTTTAAGAGCATTAGGGCTCAAACCCATACTATCCAAATCAACATCTACAAATATAGGCTTTGCTCCACAATAACTTATAGCATTGCAAGTAGCTATAAATGTAAGTGGTTGAGTTATAACTTCATCATCTTTTTTTACATCTGCTAAAAGCAGAGAAATATGAAGTGCCGCCGTACCGTTTACCGTAGCTATTGCATAACGACTCCCTACGGACGCAGCAAACTCTTTTTCAAAAGTATCCACATATTTACCGACACTAGACACAAAGGTACTATCTATGCAGTCATTCAAATACTTTTTTTCATTGCCGATAAATCTTGGCTCGTGGAGCGGGACAAATTCTTGAGCGTTAAATGTTTGTTTTATGAAATCAACTATCTTTTGCATTACATCTTCCCATCAAGGTATCTGCCTGTCTCTTTGTGCCCAAAATCTGGAATAAGTCTAAAAAACTCTTTTACTATATCATCTTTTGTCCACGATAAGTTCGCTTTAAAATCTTTAATAGTTTTTTCAAAATCATTTAACATCCCTTCATCATAAATAGTCTCGTTTTTTATGATACCTAGATTTTCAAAGCTAGTCATATCTAAAACTTCTTTGTCTGTAAAAAACTCCTCAAAATCTTTTTCGCCCGTTGTATCGCTTGTGGTAAATAGACAAGGCCATTTGCCCTCTGTAGGTAGAGTTTTTGCCAATTCTCTTGCTTCATCTTCATCTTTACATAAATGTGGCTCATACCCCTTTTCTTTGAGATATTTGACTGCAATGTCCGCAAAAGTGATAAGATGCAGATTTTCACTTAGTTTTGGAAAAAAGATATCACGATTTTCACCGAAGATACAGCTCATCAAGCAAAGTTCACCACTCTCTTGCGGAGTTACAAAATATCTTTTTATATCTTTTGGAGCTACAATTGGCTGTTGTTTTTCTACTCTTTGATTAAATCCATGAAGAAGACTCCCGTCACTAAAAGCAACATTTGCAAATCGTGCCATCGACACATTGATTTGTTGTGATTTACGCATAACAAACATCTCCATAATCCGCTTGCTTGCTCCCATCATATTTACAGGATTTGCAGCTTTGTCCGTACTTACGCAAAAGTATTTTTTAACTCCGTTTTCTATCGACTGCTGGAGTGTTTTATCGGTGTTGAAAATATTTACATCACACATTCTCATAAGAGTAAACGGGTCTTTTTCGCTTCTTACATGTTTAAGCGCAGATAGGTTTAAAACATAGTCATACTTGCCGTCAGCTTTTATAAAAGCATCGTATTCAACTGAACCGACATCAAGGGCAAATGTAGAAAAATCACCGTCAATATATCCAAAAGAACTTCGTATGTCTCGCACTAACTCTACCATATTGTTTTCAGAAATATCGACTACATGAAGTTTTTTTGGATTTCTCTTAAATATCTCTTTTGTTACCGCTTGACCGATAGAGCCTGCCCCGCCGATAACCAAAAAGGATGATGATGAGACTATGTGAAAGAGTTTCTTCTCGTGTTTTTTCAGATCATCCAAAAATAGCTCTTTTTCTCTGCCGATAAGGTTTAGGACATTCAATATCATTCACTTTAATTTAGATAGATTTTGTTTATAATCAGCAAGATACGTGCCATATTAATTTAATGATTTCACTAAATTACTAACTTTATTTGCCGATATGTAAAGCAATTAAATAAATCAATAAAAAGATTATAAAAGGATTTATCATGGGTATCAGTTCACTAGGTGTTGGATCAAGTATATTGACACAGGATGTTTTGGATCAGTTGAGAGCGGCCGATGAAGCAAAGTTTATTCAGCCCATAGATTTTGAGTTAGCAAACCAGAGAGATAAAGAGTCTGCGTTTGATGTTCTAGATGCGAATATGACAAACCTCATAGATAGCATAGACGCTCTAAAAACACCTCTTCTTTATGATGAGCGTTTAGCGACGGTCAGTGGGACTTCCGTTAGTGTAACTGCGGATGCAAATACTGACTTGCAAAGCTTTACACTAGATGTTACAAAGCTTGCTACAAAACAGATAGAGCAGTCTGGTGCATTTACTTCAAGCACTGAGCTTATTGCAAACGGTGCCGGTGTCATGAATTTAAATATTGATGGACAGGATTTTGAAATCTCTTATGATGAGACCACAACGCTTGAAGGTTTGAAAAACTCTATCAATGATATTGCAGGTGATAAAGTTGACGCAACTATAGTTCAGATAAGCAGTGGCGAGTTCCGTCTTTTTATAAGCTCTGCAGACACCGGTACAGCACAAAATATTACTATAACGGACAATGCGGATGGGCTTGGGGCAAATCTCAAAGACGGTCGTTTGACTACAGATTTTGACTTGGCTGCTATCCAAACGGGCGAGGACGCCAATTTTACATTTAACGGACAAGCGATAGTGCGCTCAAGCAATAATGTAACGGATTTGGTGGTGGGGCTTGATATTACACTAAAGGAAGTAGGCTCTTCGACTGTTGATATTTCACAAAATCGCGACGAGATTATGACAAAAATTGATAGTTTTGTGGAGAAATATAACGCTGCCATTACGGAATTGGCTAGACTGACTAAGTCAAGCATAGACAGCAGTGAGAGAGGTATATTTTCTAGTGAAAGTACTATTAAGGGTATGAAAAGAGCGCTTGAGGATATGTTTGCCGTCGTGGGCGGCGGCGTAGCAACTATGTTTGAATATGGATTTGACATAGATGAAGATGGAAAAATGAGCATAGATAAAGATGTGCTTAATAGTAAAATGGATGAAAATTCTGCAAATGTAGAGGCGTTTTTCTCTGGAGGAACGTTTACAAACGCGGATTTATCTACGACTGAAGTAACGGGAATATTTGGCGAGATGTCAATTGAAGTCGGTGCATACACAGACTATAATGCTACCCTTGATCAATACAAAGAGTCCTTGAGTGAATCAATAAGCGCTCTTGAGGATAGGAAGCTCACCACAACAGAGAGGTTAGACGCTAGATATGAGATACTTAAGAGACAATACGCCGCATACGATGCAATGATAGCTAAATTGAACAACGCTTCATCTATGTTTACAGAGATGACAAACACATCGTACGAGAGTAATGACTAATTTATACAAAAAAGACTAAAGAAAGTCTTCTAAATGTCGATCTGCTCTAGATGAAAGAAACCAATAAAGATAGTGAAAAAGGATCTAATATGTATGGTAATGTAGCTCACAATATATATGCGCAAAATAACGTTGGGATAGAATCCCCTGCTAAGCTTATAGAGATGCTCTATGAGGGAGTTCTTCGTTTTAACGCTCAAGCAAAAAAAGCTATAAAAGACGGTGATATTGAGAAGAGGGTCTATTGGATAAACCGTTCTGTTGCGATTATTACTGAGCTCATATCTGTTTTGGATATGAGGCAGGGAAGAGTGGCGAAGTATTTAGAGGGGCTTTATAACTATGAAATACAGCTCTTAAATATGGCAAACATTCGAAAAGATACCAAAAAACTCGATGAGGTAAGCAATGTCTTTAAAGGATTGCTGGAGGCTTGGAGAGAGACTACCAATGTGGCTAAATAAGCTAAAGATAGCTATTATTGAGAAAAACTCAAATGCTTTGGGTAAGCTTTTGGACGATGTTCCGCAGCTTGAAGATCCAAAAGAGATAGAAGAGGCGATATACCTCCTAAAAGAGGCGACTTCTTTGATGAGCAAACTCA
>KB225385.1_pt23 | contig 10485 bp, 10 predicted proteins | sample 524768 | NCBI WGS metagenome assembly AMQJ01 (sample SAMN00998488, study PRJNA167727) | sediment metagenome | isolation source: subsurface aquifer sediment | place: USA: Rifle, Colorado | collected Aug-2009
GTACATCTGAAGCGAGAGTTGTGCTTGAGAGATGCCGAGTTCAACCTGAATAAGGGCGGAGTCAATCTCTTTTGAGTCGATGGTATATAGCAGGTCTCCTTTTTTTACCGTGTCGCCCTCTGAGACTTTTACGTTTGTCACAAAGCCCATAAAACGGCTTGTTATCATCTTTGTATTGTCACTTATAACCGTTCCCGATAGCGTTATGCCCTCAGCCATAAGTGAAGCCGTTAATCCTAAAAGCAGTAGTAATTTTTTCATCTCTCTTCTCCGTTTGCTAATTTTTCAAGTGCGAAAATTCTCTCGTTTCGCATGTTTTTTGTCTGTTGCAGCTGTAGTATCTTTTGTATCTGTTCTGATTGTTTGATAATAACGTCGCTCATAGAAGAGAGTTTCTCTTTGTATCTTGTTTCATAGTTATTGTAGATCTCATCAGCTAAAGCAAGCTCTTTTTTAAGTGACTCTATATCTTTCTCATAGCTCTCTATCTCTGTTTTTATCTTTTGCGTCTGTAGCTCAATTGCGCTGCTTGCAAGTGAGAGTTGTGTTTGTGTTTTGAGGTAATCGATTCTAGACTTCTCAACGTTTGCGCTATCTGCGCCGCCGTTAAATATATTCCACGTAACTCTCGCACCTATTGTATATGACTGATGATCACTTGCATCTCCTAAAAACCTGTCATCTGCGGTTGAGACTTCTGCGAATGCCCCAACCATCGGGTAGTATGCAGAGTGGGCAACATCAATCATACTTTTTTTGACTTCAACTCCGCTCTTTGCTTGCTGAATGTCTAAGTTTCTGTTTTGTATGTCGCTCTCTGAGAGAAGTGGCATAGCTATCTCAAGTGAGGGCGTTTGAATAGATGTTACCTTTTCATTTAGCAGAAAGCTTATGTAGTGATAGAGGAGCTCTTTGTTTGACTCCATCTGCGAGATAAGCCTCTCGACATTTCCTTTTTTTGCTCTTACCTCTAGGAGGTCGATTTTCTTTGCATATCCAACATCTATCATCTCCTGCGTTGTGACCTCAAGCGTCTCTATATTTTTTAAAATAACTTGGAGATTTTTCATCGACTCATCAAGCAGAGCCATATCGTAAAAACTCTTTCTTGTTTCATATATCTTCTCGTTTAAAACCTGAGATTTTTGCAGTTTTTTGATTTTTGTAACAGAGCTCATAATATCTTCATAGCTTGATATCTTAAAGCCCGTAAAGAGAGGCACTTCATATTTGAGTTTGCTTTGAAAATAGTTTCTTGCGTCTGGGTAGTTTAAGTCGTTTGGTTGAACTTGTAATATGTCCGTTGTTCCTGCCGGAGGTGTTAAGAAATCAGAAAATCCAAAATCCTCAAAAGTAGCCTCACGTGAACTGAGTTTAAAACCAAAAACATTTCCTGCATCATCGCTTCTTGCAACATCTTGAATAAAGTCAAGCTTGCCGTAGTGGTTTGCCGAAGCCATTTTTGTATCTTCTAGTGCCGATTCTATGTCAAATACAGCACTCTTTACCTCAAGATTTTGCGACTTTAATTTCTCTATTGCCTCATCAAGCGTGAGCGAGCTTGATGCGCTAAGAGCAGAAGTGCCCAAAAGCAGAGTCGTTAACATAAGAGAGTATAAAAATTTCATAACCATCCTTTGGCTTACTAAATTAACTTCAAATTATAACACGTATTTTATTTGATTATAGTAAATATTGAAAAAAATATCTGTACGAAAAAAACAACATAGAGAACTTCCAAGCGCTTTGTATTAATTATAGTAGTTTTAGACTTAGGTGAAGGTATTTTTGGTTAAATCTATTTACCATTTCGGTATCGCGCATCATCATCTTAAGCGCGTCAAACGATGAGTAGTGCTTTCTGTGCGGCCTGCTGTTTGTAAGAGCGTCAAAAACATCGCAAATAGCCAAAATCGAGGCAAAATCGCTTATCTCCCCCTTTATCAGATTGTTTGGATATCCAGTGCCGTCATATCGCTCGTGATGGTGCATTACGGCATCCAGAATGTAGGGATCATGGATTTTGTTTTGTTTTATGATATCTACGCTGTATTGGACATGTTTTTGAATAATAGTAGTCTCTGCCAAGTTAAGCGGCGACTCTTTATCTATGATAGAACTATCTATTTTTTTAAACCCTACATCATGCAAAAGTGCAGCAGTGCCCAGCTTTAAGAGCTGTTCTTCATTAAATTTAAGAGTATGTCCAAGTGCAATGGCATAAATTGCTACGTGCAATGAATGATTTTTGAGCATATTTTCGTTTTTAAAATAGGGCATTGTGTTTTTTATAAATATCTCATCATATTTAGCAAGATATATAATCGATTTTATTATAAGCTCAACGCAATTTAGATTTATTTTGTTCTCATTATTGTTTAGAAACAGGCTGAAGAGTTGGTTTGTCACATCATATAGCAGGTTGATTCTTTTTTGATGGTTGTCTCTGTTGTGTCTAATGTAGTATTTTAAACTCTCGCATGAGAGTACCTGTTTCTCTTCATCTTTTTTCGCTATATAGAGCTTTTCCTGCTTTTGGAGTTTTGCATATAGACCCTCTAAGAGGAGAGTGCCCGCTTCGATGATAATTACGTAGTCGCTATCTTTTTTTATGAATATATCAAACGGTATTACCTCGCCAATGTTTAGCGTGTTTATATCCAATGCGGTGTGGGAACTTATATAATTTAGTTTTGTTTTGATAACTTTCATAAGTGTAATTATATCAGAGATTTTTTGAACCCAAATTTATAATATATTGAAATCAATTTGTCACTGTTATGTTTTGAATACGTAATAGTAGATAGCTACAATCGTTTAAATTTTTTTTAAAAAGGTAGTTATAAATGATTGCGAAACTCTCTATTTTTGTTTCATCTTTGGCAGCGACTCTTATATTTAGCGGTTGTGGCGGAGATGATGCTAGTTCTTCAGGACCGTTAAGTCTCTCTGTTATCCATCTCAACGATACCCATTCACATCTCGCTAGTGAATCAATGACGCTTGCATTTGAGGGTGTTAGTACAAAAGTACAAATTGGTGGATACCCAAGGGTTGTCTCAAAAGTAAAAGAGTTACAGACTCAAAAACAAAATACGCTCACACTCAATGCGGGGGATACTTTTCAAGGAACGCTCTACTATTCACTCTTTGAGGGCAAGGCAGATAGTGACATGCTAAACATGATAAGCTGGGATGCCCTTGAGCTTGGTAACCATGAGTTTGATGACGGAGATACCGCTCTTAGCTCGTTTTTAGGTGATTTAACAATACCTAATGTATTGGCGGCAAATATTGAGGTTCCAAACGATAATGTACTTTTTGGTAAATTCAAGCCATACTTTATTAAAGAGTTTAATGGTCAAAAAGTCGGTGTTGTTGGTATAGTTACAAAGCAAAAAACAGAAGTTTCATCAAATCCAAGTGATGCGGTTATCTTTTACGATGAAGTTGTAACGGCTCAAAAGTACATAGATGAACTTAAAGAGCAGGGTGTTGATAAAATAGTGCTTTTAACACATGTTGGGCTTGATAATGACAAAGCGTATGCACAACAACTAAGCGGTGTTGATATTATTATAGGCGGAGACTCTCATTCTCTTATGGGTGATTTTTCAGCTGTTGGACTACAAAGTAACGAGAGCACATACCCATATGAGACAACCAACAAAGATGGTCAAAAAGTTTGTATAGGACATTCTTGGCAATACGCATATGCGGTTGGTGCAATGGATGTATCTTTTGATGAAAAAGGGGTTATTAGTGAGTGTAGCGGAGATACTACGCTTCTGCTTGGGGATAGTTTTACGCAAGCAAATGAATCCGGTGAATATGTGGCAGTATTAGAGGATGTAAAATCTCAGATATTAAATATCATAAATAGTAAAGCAAATCTACAAATCGTTGCAGAAGATACCCAAACGCTCTCTAAGCTTCAAAGCTATGCCGATCAAGTCGAAGAACAAAAAAGTGTAGTCATAGGTGAAGCAAGTGAGCGTCTTGGACATACAAGAATACCTGACACTACGGATGGAGTCAAGATATTGCCACTTGGAAGCGATATAGCTCCAATAGTTGCAAAATCGTTTTATGATTTATCAAATAGAGCAGATGCTTGTATCCAAAATGCCGGCGGAGTTCGCATCTCTGTTGAAGAGGGTAATATAACCATGGATACTGCATATACGATGCTGCCGTTTGCAAATACTCTTTATGAGATAGATATGTATGGAAGTGAAATTAAACAGGTTCTTGAAGATGCACTCACAAACTATTTAGACAACGGTGGTTCAACCGGCTCTTTCCCATACGCATACGGACTAAGATATGATGTAAATACAAATGCATCTACTAACAATCGCATCTCAAATCTTGAGATAAAAGAGAGAACAAGCGGTACATGGGAAGCTATCGATAACGCAAAAATGTATGTTGTTGTAACAAACAACTATATTGCAGACGGAAAGGATGGATACTTAACATTTAAAACTGTTCAAGATGAACGAGGAGAAGGTGTTGATACCTATTTGGATTATGCTATGAGCTTTGTCAAATATGTAGAGAACAAAACTGCGCAAGGTGAAAAAGTCTCAAAACTTCCGGCAGAGGAGCACTGTATAAAGAGCTACAATGCCGTACTACAAAAAATCTCTTCATACAACACAAGTGAAGAGGCAGGCAGTGAAATATCCTCTTATGATGAGACTACAAAGAGACTCTTTACAACAAATGGTGCAACAAAAAAACTAGATATCATCTCTATAGCTGATGTTACAAATCCGACTCTTTACAAAAGTATCGACATAACGCCTTACGGTGCAGATTTGCAAAGTGTAGCGGTACATGGAGGGCTTGTCGCGGTTGCTGTTGGAAGTGCAGACAAGGTTGCCCAAAAAGGTAAAATCGTTCTATTTGATACAAACGGAGATTTCCAAAGATTTATTGAAGTTGGTTATCTGCCGGATATGGTCACATTTACACAAGATGGGACAAAAATATTGGTCGCAAACGAGGGTGAGCCTGATGCAAGCAGTGGTACATATGTTGATGTTGCAGGTAGTATAGGTATTATCAATACCTCTAATTGGTCTTATGCCGACCTTGGTTTTTCTACTATCGCACTTACAAATGCACAAGACGCAACACCTGTAAGACTCGGCGCTACTCCTAGTAACTCTAAAACTCTTGATATGGAGCCGGAATATATTACGATAAACGGCAATTATGCTTATGTTACCTTGCAAGAGAATAATGCTTTAGCAAAAGTAAACCTTACAAACAACTCTATTGAGTTAGTAAAGTCACTTGGTGCAAAAAGCTACGCTGATGACACAAACAACACAATAGATATCGAGGAAGAGGGTGAGATAAAAATGCAGCATTACAATGGCTTATACGGTCTTTATATGCCAGACACCATTGAGTCCACATCAATCAATAACATAACTTACCTTATAACTGCGAACGAGGGAGACGGTAGAGAGTACTTAGACTCTGCGGATAATGATGTTTTTGTCGATGAAAAAAAGATATCTAAATTAACGTTAGACTCAAGCATCAGCGCGCAGTTTGAAGATGATAATGACCTCAAAGTTGTTATAGATATGGGAGATAGCGATAGTGATGGCGATTATGACAAGCTTTATGCTTATGGAGCTAGAAGCTTTAGTATATGGGATGAAAATGCAAATCTAATCTATGATAGCGGTGATGATATCTCTAAAAAAGTAGCAGCTTACGAGCCTGAACTTTTCAATCAAGATGATGGAGAGATGGATGGAAGGAGTGGCAACAAAGGTGCTGAGCCTGAAGCACTCACGGTTGGAATAGTCGGTGATAAAACATATGCGTTTGTAGGTCTAGAGCGTCAAAATGCCATCATGGTTTATGATATATCAAATGTGAATGATGTTAAATTTGTTCAATACTTAAACACACAGAAGCAAGGCGACATGTCGCCTGAGGGTATGAAGTTTATTGCTTCAGATAAATCACCAAACGGTAAGAATCTTTTAGTTGTCTCTTTTGAAGTAAGCGGTTCTACTGCGATCTATGAGATTTTAGAATAACCTAATTAGTTAAAGGAAAAAAATGTATATCAATAGAAGAGAATTTATAAAGATCTCCGCGCTTGGCGTATGCTCACTTGTTATATCCACAGGACTTAGTGGATGTAACAATGGCGATGATGCAGTTATAGCTGAATTTTTACATGGTGTAGCATCGGGAGACCCGCTTAGTGATAGAGTTATTATATGGACAAGGGCAACAACTGATGCTAGCGAGGCTAATATAAATTATGAAGTAGCAACTGACTCGCTTTTTAAAAACATAATACACAACGGTTTTGCAAAAGTTGATGTGTCAACTGACTATACATTAAAAGTTGATATTACAAATTTGGCAGAAGATACTAAATACTACTACAGATTTTCAAGCGGGGAAAATATATCTACTACGGGGGCTATGAAAACCCTCTCAAGCGGTGATGTGGCACAAGTTAAAATGGCAGTGTTTTCATGCGCAAACTATCCAAATGGTTATTTTAATGCATATACAGAGGCCTCAATGTTACAAGATTTAGACGTTAGTATTCATTTAGGAGACTATATTTATGAATACGGCATGTATAAAGATGATGACTTTGAAGCAAAAATTCCTGCTTATGCAACAAAAGATGCCATCACCATAAATAGAGTATTGCCTGATGACAACAATACAGAGTGTATAACTCTTGATAATTATAGAAAAAGGTATGCAATCTATAGAACAGATAAGGGACTTCAAGCCCTTCATGCGGCGTGTCCTATGATTGCAGTATGGGATGATCATGAAGTAGCAAATGACACATACGCTAACGGTGCAGATAATCATGACCAGACAGAGGGTGAATTTGACACAAGAGTAGAAGCGGCGATTAGAGCCTATTTTGAGTGGCTACCGATACGACCTATTGAGAATAAAAAAGAGATATATAGAAGTTTTGATTTTGGAAATCTTGTATCTCTTCATATGCTTGAGACGCGTCTGCTCTCAAGAACTAAACAGTTAAGCTATGCAAACTATTTTGCTCAAGACGGCTCTTTTTTAGTAGAAAATTTTCAATTAGACATCACTGATGCCTCAAGAACAATGGTTGGAGATACTCAATTTGCTTGGTTAGCTCAACAGTTTTCTTCATCTTATGCTACTTGGCAGGTTTTGGGCCAGCAGGTGCTTATGGGCAGAATGAATCTTCCATCAGAGTTGCTTGTCAGTATCTCTAAACTAGAATATGCGAATGATGAAGAAAAAGTAATCTTAATCGAGCAGATAAATACCTCTTTTGCCGAACTCGCAACCATTAAGGTTAGATATCTTCAAGGAGATACGACTTTAACCGATGCAGATAAAGCACGAATCAACACCGTTTTGCCTTATAACTTGGATGCTTGGGATGGCTATTTTTATGAAAGAGAGATACTTTTTGAAACAGTGAAAAATTATGCAAAAAATTTCGTTGTGCTCTCAGGCGACACCCATAACTCTTGGGCAAATACATTAAAAGATATGAATGGCAACAAAGTTGGTATTGAGTTAGCGGCTACATCTGTTACTTCTCCAGGTATGGAAGAGTACTTAAGCATAACCTCCTTAGAGCAAGCTATGCAAGCAGAAGGCGCCATAGAGCTACTTGTTGATGATCTTGAGTACTGCAATCTTATGGATAGGGGTTTTGTAGAAGTAGTCTTTACAAAAGATAGCGTAACTTCTAATTGGCATTATATAGACAACTACCACTCGACTGAATATAGTATAAATCATCAAAGAGGTAAATCTGTATCATATTTAGCGGTTTAACCACCGCTAAAAATTATTTTATGGTCCAACACCTAAATCCACAATACCAAACCCCTTATTCTAAGCCCATAAATTTATTCTGTAAAAAGTACGAAATAGAGCTTTGAAGTAATTTTTGGTACAATATTTTATTTAAAATTTATTCATATTTAGAGTTTTGGGTTAAAGGACAAGTTATGCAGAGTGTAGTAGATTCTCTTAGAAAAAAAGGGAAGATTTATAAAAAAATGCAAGATATTGCGCCAAGGGAGCTTGGTGTAAGAAACAAAATAAAAATATACAAAGCAACAGATGTGAGCGGATATTTTTGGGCAATTTTTGCTATAAGCCAAAAAAGCAGACTTCTAATGAAAGATGTCCATAAATTTGAGGAGATATACGCAAAGCTGACTCTTTTTTGCGACCATAATTTTAAACACAAGATTATCTTTATTGATGCGCCGCTTTGTTCAAAAGCGCAAGAGGCATTTAAGCAGCAAGGCTGGAAAATCTACTGATGCTTCTGTGCGATATTGGAAATACGACTTGCCACTTCTTCTCTGATGAGAGAAGCTATAGGGAGGATGCGGCTCTCTTTGACCCATCATCCATCCAAGAGAGAGTATTTTATATCTGTGTAAATCCACGCCTAAAAAATCTCTTAAAAGAGCTTCCAAACTGGATTGACCTCTGCGCCTATGTAGATTTTAAAAAATATTACGAAACGATGGGGATTGACAGGATTGTTGCCTGCGAAGCGATAGAAGAGGGAGTTATAGTCGATGCCGGAAGCGCCATAACCGTGGATATAGTAAAGAAAGGGAGATTTGAGGGCGGTTTTATCTATCCGGGGGCAAGGGCGATGGGCGAGTGTTATAAAAATATCTCCAGTGCGCTTGAGTACTCATTTAACTTTGAGGTGGATTTGGATAAAATGCCGAAAAATTCTCGCGACGCCATAAGCTATGGGTACTTAAAACTCTTAAAGAGCGAAGTTGATTCGTACAATATGGAGATATTTTTAACGGGCGGGGATGCTAAGAGTTTTAGCAATATATTTCCAAATGCACATCTTGATGAGATGTTGATATTTCGCGGAATGAAAAATATAATGAAAAGGGCTGATTTATGCTAAGCATTGCACTTCCAAAAGGGCGTATAGCCAAAGAGACTTTGGAGATTTTTGAGACTATTTTTGGAGATAGTTTCGCGTTTGATGATAGAAAGTTGATTTTAGAGACTCCGAAGTTTCGCTTTTTGCTTGTAAGAAATCAAGACGTTGCGACTTATGTTTTTCATCAAGCCGCAGATATGGGCGTGGTCGGACTTGACACGCTTGAGGAGCAGGGGCTTGATGTTATCCGCCTGCTTGATTTAAAACGCGGCATCTGCAAGGTCTCAATAGGCATGAAAAAAGGCGAGAAGCTAGATCTTGACAAGCCTGAGATTAAGGTCGCAACAAAGATGGTAAACATAACAAAACGCTACTTTGAAGAGCGAGCCGTCTCGGTTGACATCATCAAGCTATACGGCTCGATAGAGCTCGCTCCGCTTATAGGGCTTGCGGATATGATAGTCGATGTTGTAGAGACCGGTGCAACTATGAAGCAAAACGGCTTAGAAGTTGTAGAGGACATAATGACATCATCAACTTATCTCATTGCAAATAAAAACAGCTATATTGCCAAAAAAGATGAAGTTTTGGATATCTATAAAAAGATAAACGAAGTCATTCAAGCAGAGCAAAAAGCCTAATGACTAACCTTGACTTATATGCAAAAAGCGAGCATCTTTTAGGCATAGAAGAGGCTACCGAGGCGCTTTATGATCTTTACCGTTCAGAGCTTGATAGCTATAATGTCAAAACTCTTTTGGATATCGGCTGCGGCCGCGGCGGCTTTATGCGTAGAATGATGAGCGATGGAGTAGTATGCAAGGGAATCGACCTTAGTTCTGTTATGGTTGATGAGTGCAAAGAGCAGGGATTGGATGCAGAGTGTATCGACGTTTCTTATGTAAAGGGAGAGTTTGACGCGGTTGTTGCCATCTTTGACGTGCTTAATTTTTTAAATCAAGAGAGCCTGATAGAGTTTTTGGACGCCGTAGCAGAGAAACTTAACGACGATGGGGTTTTTATTGCAGATATAAACACTCTTTTTGGTTTTAAAGATGTTGCAGAGGGCACTATGAGCAGCGGAAACGAAAATGAGTTTTTAGTGGTTGATGCCGTCTTTGAAGATGAGAAATTATATACTAAATTTACCCTTTTTCTCAAAGAGAATGAAGAAAAAAAGAGCGACCCAAGATATATAAAATATCAAGACACGATAGTCCAATATTTTCACAAGCTTAAAACTTTTGAGAAACTCAAAGGACTGAAGCTTATAGATAAACAGACTTTTTCTCTTTATGAGCCAAAAGACAAGACGCTTCTTATCTTTAAAAAAATCAATCCATCCACGTAAGAAACTCAATCGTAAACATAGCGCCATCTTGAGTGTTGGAAGCGGTAATAACACCGCCGTTTTTCTCAGTCAAAACTTTTGCAAGGTATAAACCGACACCGATGTTCTCTTTTGTGCTCAGAGACGGCAGAAATATCTCTTCAAAAGATTTCTCTTTTACTCCTCCGCCGTTGTCGATAATGGATATTTTTTTATTCTCAAT
>KB225317.1_pt7 | contig 10484 bp, 21 predicted proteins | sample 524768 | NCBI WGS metagenome assembly AMQJ01 (sample SAMN00998488, study PRJNA167727) | sediment metagenome | isolation source: subsurface aquifer sediment | place: USA: Rifle, Colorado | collected Aug-2009
AGTAATACTACATTCCATCTCCGAATGAAGTTACTACGTTAAATTCTTTTTCTTTTCTTTTTTCTTCCACCCTCTTTAAAGAAATATTAAAATAACCCATATTATTCTCAATTCCTATAAAGTTTCGGTTTTGTATTATACACGCAATTCCTGTTGTGCAACTTCCAAAAGTATTATCCAACACAATATCATTTTCATTACTGAATGTTTTAATCAATTCTTCAATCAATAATATTGGTTTCTGTGTTGGATGTAATGCTTCTTTTTGTTTGTCAGTTGCAAATTTCCAAACGCTTTTCGGGTATCTTTCGGTACTGTCATAAGTTGTTAGTTCGTGTTCACCATAGTTAGTTGTTTTTTTACTATCTCGTTTATGGTGTGCCGTACTTACTTTTCTTTCGTGTCCCGTTGTTTTTTGTGGGTTATAAGTTGGTAATTGCTTGTAAAAAACTAACATATCTTCGTGGCTTCGTAGTGGCATTTTTTTAGCGTTCAAATGTCCTGTTGGTGTTGTTTTCTCCCAAATGATATTATATCTATGTAGTTTTTCATTCGATAACATCAACTTAGCACTAAATTTATCTTGTCCAAACAGCACAACACAACCACTATCTTTTATAATCCTTTCGTATTCATTCCATAGTAAATTGAATGGAATAATACTATCCCAAATGTTTTTTGTTTTTTGGTAAGGTAAATCACAACAAATAAAGTCAATACTTTTGTCAGGTATCAATTTCATTTGTTCTATCGTATCTCCGTATCTTAAATCTATTGTCATAATTTTATTTTAATATTTTTCCACCACACAAAAAAGAAAAGAAAAAGGTTCAGTTCTTCGATTGAGCGTTTGTGTTTTAAATCCGTACTACTGCTAACACCGTATATAAAACATGGCTTGACAGGTTCGTGTTAACTTGAAACATTCGTGCAAAGCCACGTTTCATATACGAACAGTTAGCGTGAATTTATTCATCCATATAGCGTTTATTACGCAAGTAACGAATAGCATACAGCATTTCGCGGTTGTGTGCTTTACAATCGAACTTGTACCGTTTAATGGCTCCAATGGCTTTGGCTTTTTCGTTCTCGCGCATTTTGCGCCAGTAATCCTCGGCTTGTTTACGGTCCTTTTTTATCCCGTACTCTTCCCAAAAATGTTCGAATGTGAGGTTCGTGCAGTCTTTTAGTTCTCCTTTGCCTGCAATTTTGGGCAGGTCGCCCTGTGCAAACGGAAAATTATTGCTTAAATACACCAGCTGCTCAATGGTTAACATGGCATTATTTTCGAATTTTACCAGTACTCCTTCGGCATCGTAACCGAATTTCATGTACCCGGTAAATCGTTTCGATGTAAAAAGGTATTCGTTCATTATCTATACTCCATTAAGTTTACCACAGATAGTACATTTACCTCCCCCGGTTTTCATGTCGTATTTAGAATTACAAACATGATCTTTCTTCAAGTGCTTTATTGCAGATCTCAACTGTTTGGCAAAATCACGCTGTTCTTTCAGTTCGAAATCGGCATCTTTTTTACTGCCTGAATAATCGCCTTTTTCAATTTGCTCGTTAATCATAATAACTTTAGCATTAACTCCGGCCAGCGTTCCTTCAAGGTAAGCTATCACTTTATCCATTTTTAAACATGTTTTTAACAATAAATTCACAAATACTGTTGGTATCGTAGCCGAATAAGGCTCCAAGTAAATAATGGTCGGTGGGTGTTTTAGGTTCTCGAGGCAGCTCATCAATAACATAAGCCAGTGCGGGGTTTTTATAAATCCACAGCTCACTCCAACCTTTACTGTTGGTAGTGGTTTTAAAATCCAGCTTAAACTCTTTTACCAGCTCAACCACCTGGTTATGGTACCGCTCTTGGTACAATAAAACGCTTACTGGTTTTCCACGTTGTACCAGGTAACAATGCTCTGTGATTTGACCTTTTAAAAAATCGTTCATTTAATAACCTTTTGAATATTTCATTTTTTGTTTATGCTCTTCTTTTATCATACCAGGTGATAATATGTTTATGCCGTGTAATATACAAAATTCCATTTCCATCGAAGCTCCAAAGCTCATAAACCATCCTTTTATAAACAGAGCTTTCTGGCATTGCGATAATTTAAACAAACAAACTTCCATCGCCTGGTTCCACTCCATATCTGCAGGTATAAAATCGATAGGACTTACCACGTCATATCCCAGGTGAATTAGTCTAGATTTCCATAAGTTAAACTCATACTCTACCTTGCCTCGTTCAATGCCTGTTACAGGGCCTGCTATGTACACTTTTTCACGCTTCACCAGGATACAATTCTTTAATTAAACGCTTGGCAGGAGTAGATAAATATCGGTAATACGTGCGCTCCGAAATAAAGAAAGTATCTTTTATCTTGTTATGGTAAACCCAGTCCTGAGTTATTCCCTTACGGGTATGATCCAGTGTAATATCCTGAATTTTCACGATTCGAAGCAATGTATTCTTTCGGTATTTTTCTGCCATATTATTCCTTAAATAAAATGCCTGCCAGCGTTTTTAGTTCGTCAAAATCTGTAATAGGCACATAAGCCCACTGATCGTTAATTTCGAGTGTTACCACCTGGTCAACAGTTCGTACATGCTTATTCCCGGGCAGCACTTCACGGCTGGTACTCACATCGAGTTTAATGCCGTTCTTTTCTTTGTAAAAAGTAGTAAAGAAAAGCCTGCCTTCAGTCCTTCCTGTAGGTTTAAAATGCAGGCTTGTTAACTGCTTTTCGTGTATCTCTTTTTTTACCCGGGGATAACTCATATGCTGCTAAAATTTAGGTCTATTACTTTGTATTCGCCATCTTTACGTCGTTCTGAGATACGATAGTATGTTTTAGAGGAAGGTCGCCTAATACTACTTTCAATATGTGACATTGCCTTTTGATAAAGAAGATCTTTTATTTTGCTTTTGTATTTAAGCAATCCCATTATCTTTTTAGAATCAAGCTGCCCTTTGCTTGTTTTAAACGCATCTATCACAAGATCCTTAATAAATTCAATTTTACCATCCATGTTGGCAGTTAAAAACTGATCCAACATTTCACGGGCTGCAGTAATTTCAAGTTCATCAAAGGTAACCCGCTCATTAATGTTAATTTCGACTTTAATCGATCTGTCAAAATTAAACCAGGTAAAGTTTCCTTTTCGCTCAGTCGATATTTCTTTTTCTTTCAAAAAGGATTGATAAATTTCGTTACAGATATCACTAAAAGCCTTTTTATAGTCCACGAGCTTATCATGAATTGATTTAGAATCGCGCAATAATTTTGCGGCTTTTATTTCCATTAACCTTTCGGTTTTGGTTGTCCTGGTATAAGGAATTTTATTCCCGCTTTCATCTACCCAGAACTCTTCATTTGATTTTTGGTGCATATTATTTAGTTTTTACGTGAGACATTCGTTTTACAATGATATTCCCTCCGGGCTTCTCGATTCGCAAACCGCGAAGCTGTGCCCAAAGCAAGCCGGCAAAGAATACAATCAGTGCCAGGCATACGATTAAAAATTGAGTTGATTCGTTCATGATTATTCCTCTATTAAATCAAGGCATTGCTGTGCTTTCTGAATTACCCTTTTAGAATTAACAACCAGCTTCTCCAGCTCTTCATCGTTATGCTTTCCTTCGTACATTAATGCCTGGTGAATATTCTCTAATTCTTCTCTAATTTGGGTTATTACCCGCTTTAATTCCTGCTTTACTTTCTCCATAGCTATAGGGTTAAATTAATTGCCAGTCGTGGGCCAGTAAATCTTCGTTCGTTGGAACATAAGGATATCTTACTCCTGTGCTAAGGCACAGCTGCATGAGTTGGTTTTTGTAGATCATAATCACGGTGTCGTTTTTAATCACCTGGCGTTTTACAAATACGCCTTTTTTCATAAGGGTTAATGCCTCGCTAAAGTCAATCATCATTTTTAAGTTTTAGTTAATAGATTTTTTTAGTTTTTCGAGATCGGTAATAATGCGGTTTACATGCTTAATGTAAATCTCTGCAACTTTCCTGCGTATAGGGCTAATAAGTTTAGCCGTGCGAACATCACAGTAAAGGTTAAGCTCCTCTTTTTTAAGGGCTATCAGTTTTTCGAGATACTCTTTATCCTTCATACCGCTCCTCCATCTCGTTTAGTTTTTCTTCCATTTCCTGTGTATCTTTCAACACAACCTGGTAGGTTCCCCGGTTTTTATTAGCCGGATCGTTGAGCCATTTCCTGCGCTTTTCTATTAACTGCGCCAGCGACTCAATTTCTTTGAGGAGAGTATGATCTCTCTTCACTATACGTGCGTGTGCGTGCATAATCATTTGATTTACGTTTGGTTAACTGCTTAATTTTCCAGCGGGCATTGTTTAAATCCCGCTTTTTTTGTTCATAATCAGCATGAGCGGCACCATGCTTATTAATCCAGAGTACCAGTTCGGTTTCTCTCAGGCGCCAATCAGTTAGCTGCTTATCAACCATTTTAATATAATCTCTATCGGCTTCCTGCATGAGGCTTAGGGGTTTTAGGAAAAATGCTGATACTTAAATCCTTTTCGACTGTAACCATTCCGTTGCCTTTGCAAAGGCTGCAAATTACTTCGTCGAGGTTTTCGTTTAAAACAACTCCTTCGCCAGTGCAACGGCGGCATATTTCCACATTGGAAATTTTATAATCTCTTTTCATGTTAGTTCAGGCTTATTCCGTTAATTAATAATTGTTTATCGTGAGCTTCTTTTTTAACTGCAATAGCTCTAAGCTTAACACATAGTGTTTTTAGCTCATCCACACCGAGCTCGTACAATAGCTTACCACAAATGCGCTTATCGAGCATAAAGCGGTTAACACTTGCCCAGTCGTTATTGGTTACATATACCCCACATTTATTCATTAATGCCAGGGCATTACTCCTCCATTGCCTTAATTCGCTACCACTGTGATATTTATTCTCAACGCTTTTGCGAAGCCTTTCGATCAGATGATCAATTTCATCATCACTTAAATCGGTGGTACTTGTTACTCCATATTCCGAAAGGAAATCGAGTTTACTTTCAGAAGCTCCAAGCTTCCAAAGCAACTTATGCACAAGTACCCGTTTTTCTTTTGTGAGCATAGCTTTACGTTTTAGTATCTTAAGTTTGTCCAATGAATAATCTGTCCTGAAAAATAACCGTTCTTTGCTATATCCTTAATAAACCAATTTTCAAATTGATCTACCGAATCAAAGCCATCGTTTTGAGCTATTTCCTCCCAAAATGTTCTATATATCCAAACATCGTCTATAGACATTTCTAAACCATTTCTAAAAGTCATAAATACATCTTGAACGCCTTTACATTTAAGTGTTGGGGCAAATTGTAATCTATTTTTAGTTCTGTTGTTATAGATAGGATGTATTTTCATTCCTTCGTGCCATCTATGACCTCTTCTTATACTGTGTCTCTTAGGCTTGAATAGATTTACATCGGAATTACTCTGCTTATATGCATCTAAATCATAATCAAATATCTCAACATCATCATCTAAAAAGTATGATGACCATATTTTTTCCTTAAAAAATGTCGGAGATCCTTCTGCAAATTTTTGTGAAAATGCTAAATTCATAACTATTCCTCCTTTTTATCATCGATTTGTCCCCAATACAGCTCGGCTTTCTCCATATCAATATCGACATAACCTCCTTTGCTGTACCGGCTAACTATAAATGCCCGCAAGCCCAAAACATGAATGTATGCCTTGCACAGTTTTTTCGCTTGCTTTGCAATAGCAGGGTATGGCTCTTTGCGCTCTTCGTGCCCCACGAGAATAATCAGCTTGTTATGCAACTGAGCCAGGAAGTCGATCAACCTTAAATATTTAAAATCATCTTTATATATCAGTGCGTTATCCATTACAATAACCTGCGATGATTTGGGTTTCTGAAACTTATCAATGAGTTCAGGAACCGGAATGTATTCATCGAACAGAATCTTATCGCCTTTGGTAATTCCGGCACGCTTACAAGCCAGCTTAAAAGAAACATCGACCCCTTCCTCGGCACTTATGTAGGTTACCTTTTGGTTTACCGCCAAATCACGGGCTAAGGTTAATGATAACCATGTTTTGCCGTTCTTTTCGGGGCCGTATATGAGCCATAAGCCTTTTAGCTCTGCCTGTTCGCCAATCAACTCACGAAAAGCAGGCGAAGTAAATTGTACCAGCTTACCCGGTTTCTTATCGTAAAGATTCTTGGTTGTTAAGCTTCGTTTTTTCATTACTGATTCAATCTTAATAAGCTTTCGGCTCTTCGTAAATCGCCCAGCATGTTATTATTATCGGATCGTATACATTTCATCACCAGTTCACCTACATTTACACCTTCTTTAGCATTCACTTGCAGCACATCACGCAATAGCTTTTTATAAAAAGCTATCTTTTCGTTTCGTGAAACAGGAATGATTGAGGTATACCGGTTACCGTTTCGGCTAAACATTGCCCTGAATCCTACTTTTTTACTATTAATTCCACGTTCAATTTTTTCACGCAGGCTGTCATCGCCGATTTGGTACCATCCGCATACATTTTCGGTAGCATCAATCAGTTCCAGCATTTCCATGTAAGCAGTATAATGCAGATACCCGGCATCATCGGCAATAATAATAGGCTTATCCAGTATCGATAAGTAATACTTAAGCTTATGTTTTACCTCGGCATACCTTCCCTGGTTATCAACACCAATAGTTTTAGCGAGCGTTCGTACAAACAATTGTGTGCTTTTAGCCTGCTTACAATCGATGTAAAAGCAGTTATTAAGTGTGCGGGACAGGTATTTAGCGGTGTGGCTTTTGCCAATACCGCACTCATCGGCACAAATAAGGCTTTTGGAGTACTGCTTACAAAAGTTAATTTCTTCCTCAATTACATTGAACACATCTGTGCGTGCTGTTTTCCAGTTCTTATCATTCATATTTACATCGAGTTTTGCCCCGATGTTTAACCAGACAGCATCACTTAGAATGCCTTCAATTTCGCCTTTTTTTATCCGGCTGAATACAGCCTTGTTAATGCTCCATTTTTGTGCAAACGAAGCATCACTACCACCATAATTATTGCGGTCATTTAAGAGTGCAGTGGCAACTTTTTGTTTAAATTCAATACTAATTTGTAACATAATTTAACTTTTAGTTTATAATTGATTAAAATCTATCTCCTAAACTTTTATTAAAGCCTGTTTCAACAGTGTTTAATTCGAACTCCTCGGCATCGGGTAATGCTTCGGGTTCATTATTTATTGTTTTGGTTTTATATAATTCGGGTATAGTAAACTTATTATTCAAAGTAAGCGGGCGTTCATCAATTACTGTAATTGGGTTAATGCTACGAACCCTGCGGCGTTGGAATCCTTCTACTGTACTTACATACTTTGTCATGGCCTCACGATTAGCCAGGTCAATTGGTTTCTGCTCAATTCGTGCCTTTTGGTAACCCGGTTTAGCAACTGCCTCGCATATGTATGTATTTTCGCCACGTAAATAAACCAGTGCTTTCATTACTTTGCCATCATTGCCATCGAGCCAGTATACATCCAGATCTTTACCTTCAACAATATCCATGAGTTTTATCAGCTCTTCAGAATAGCTTATTAAGCCATTTTCGCCTAACAAAAACTCCGAATTTTGCAGGTTTATAATACCAGCACGACAACTTGTTTTGGTTGGGTAACCTAAATATGGCAAAATAGCACGCCAGTTAGTAGGTTGTACATTGGAATTTTGAGTTTGAAGGAAAACTTCCCAACGGCTCATGTTCTTAATCTTGGAGTGAGGCATGTTATTCCAATTCTCAATGTCCTTTAAGGATCCCTGTATTATTTCTTCATAAGGAATCTGTGGTACTTTATGACCTCCTGCCTGGTTACTTTCACTCAATGCAAACGGACGGGCCAGCCATCCTTCTCTTTTTTTCTCCAGCTGGTAACGCAATGGCCTGTAATAAGCCTCAATTCGTTTACCTCTTGCGTTGTTTGCTTCGATCCGTACGTATTGAAACATCGCTCCCTCATTTAAGAATGTATTTTTAAAAGAGCTGTTTAAGGACATTTCACACTCTATTTCGGCAGGTATATCCAATCCCCACCCAGTGTAATTGCGAATCATTTGGCGATAAAAATCCACAATAATACCTTCTTTCGATTTTCCATAAACCCAGGTTGTAAATGCTTCGCTGCCCAAATCAATGGCATTATAAAACCACGCCCTCTTACTGTTGGCATATTCGAATGGAGGCTGACGGTCATCGACAGAAATAATACTATTTGCGAAATGTGGTTGAATTAAGCTATGATAAGGCTTGTATTTACTATTCAAAGTTTGGCGGTTGCCGCTTCGTTTCGTATGTGTTGCGATCTGGTTTCTCCATTCATTCAAATAATTCTTTATAGTAGATTTTCCGAGTTTTGGAAAACCTGAAGGATCATATAGCTCTGCAGTATCTCTGTTAACTACGGTAACATATCCATTTAAGAAGCCGTCATACTGTCGTGTTATTTCGGTTGCTGTTGGCTTATCTGACTGTTCGGCAAACATGTCGTTTAAGAATTGTTCTATATACTCATCAACTTTTGCCCGGTTCTTATTACAAACTCCTTTATGTATTATGGATGCATAACCACCATCATCTTTATTATACTTGGTTAACTTATTGTAAAGAGGTCTTGCTTTTTCGGGTAAGGTATGAGGTACTTCTCGTTTAAAATTAACGCAGTCAGACACAAGAGTTTCCCACACATCTGCAGTACTTCCTCTTAATTCTTTTCTGAATGACTTACGCATCGCCCGAATTTTGTTCAGTAAGTTTAGAACCGATGCGTTGAGCGTATACTCTTCTACTTTGTAGTCATCGAGGAATGTGTCATCAGGTTTTTTGTATTTAAGGAAGTAATCGTAAGCAGATTTATCACGCTGGTAATACTTACTGAACAAAGATTGTCGGGCTTGCTTTGGCGGATCGCCAAATTCTTCAATTAGTTTATTTTGCCACTCCGGAGGTAAACTTTCATAAACCACCAGCGATGGTGAGTTCTTTCCCTGGTATCGCAGGCGTATTATTTTTTCTTCTTTAACTCTATGTCTGAAACCACGCTCACCAATTAACTTTAAGCTTTCTGGTGCCATGTTTTTGCCATTAAATAAATACTTGCTTTGTACACCAAGTATGCTATTATGATATTCGAATGGAGACATATGAAAGAATCAATTTCGTTTATACTTCTTTTTCAGATTCTCTTTCTTCAACCAGTGCAATTAGTTCGTTCTTTATTGCCAATGCTTTTCCCCTAACTGCTTTTCGTTCACCACGTGCTATAACTCCAACATAATCAGGCGATACATTGTATTTCTTACCTATTATTTGATAAGGCGTAAGCTGTTTTTCCGAAAATAATTTGACATTTAGATTCATTTTTACGTAGTTTTGTATATTGATGACAATACAAATATTATGTATAAATTCCATAATTGCAAATATTATTATGGTTTTTTTAAATATCTTTAATGGATAAAGTACATGTTAAAATAAAAAAGGCTCGTAAGCTACTAGGATTCACCCAGTCACAGGCAGGAGATTTATGTGGTATAGATCAATATAAAATTTCAGATATAGAAAATGGAAAATCTAAATTTATTCCTAATCAGTATATGGAATTTTTACATATTAATGGAATAGATCTTAATTCAATCTTTGATGATAGCTTTGATCCTAAGAAAATAGAAGTAAATATTGCAGCTGAGCCTTTGCCTTCTTACGGACGATGTAGAGAATGTATACAAAAAGATAAAATTATTGAGGCCCAGCAAAAGACAATTAATACACAATCTGATTTTATTGAGATATTAAAAGAATCGTACACACACTAACATACTTATCTTCAGCAATTTTTAAATTGTTAAATTATTTATTATTAGATACATATAAATTATTTATGCAATTAATAACAATATATTAACGGTACTCTCATACTGCTTTTTTGACTTCTTTGTATATATATAGTTTAATGATACCCTAATTTACTTAACATGTTTAATTCTTTATTTTGTCCGCTGTTTGTCCGCTGTTATGTCCTCTTTTGTTTTAAATTCATATTTTTTTACACACAAAACACCTTTCAAACTTCAGTTATTTGAAGCTGTTTTTATTGCATAAATTTGGCTTAATTAAGCTGTTTTAAGCCTTGCAATTAAAGTATTTTAGCTATATTAGCAATTCAATTAAAACTATTGTTAAAAGGTTTAAATAAAAGGAGAGGCAAATTAAAGGTAAATTAAAGGTAAATATAATTTTTTTGTACAATTCGTATTATCTTAATATTTCTAAAAGCCTTTATTTTCGGGCAAAGTATAAATATAACTATGTATAATTTGTTTTAATATCCCTATATCATCCATGTTTTGTCCACCATAAAAAATATATAATCCCTCAATCCCTTCTCCAGAATTT
>KB226823.1_pt21 | contig 10477 bp, 9 predicted proteins | sample 524768 | NCBI WGS metagenome assembly AMQJ01 (sample SAMN00998488, study PRJNA167727) | sediment metagenome | isolation source: subsurface aquifer sediment | place: USA: Rifle, Colorado | collected Aug-2009
TCATTGAATAAATTTCTCCACTGTTTTCCCCCCTTCGTGATTCTATGTCACCTGCATTCAAATACCATTGCGCAGGATCGTTTCCTGCTAAATTTTGGACATTGCCACCTATTTTTTCAATTGTATTTTTTTGCATAGTATATCCACCCAACATATTAAAGGTATGACTATCTATATCGTAATTAAAATTTAAAGTATTCTCCCATAACCATGTATAATTTTCCTCGTAATTAACAAATAAATCACTTGAAACATTTAATTGAGTTGGGGTAACAAAATAAACAGGTGTAAAACTTTTTGTTTTTTTATTACTAATATCAAGTCCATAGCTTGATTTAAAAATAAAATATTTCAGAAAGTTTATTTCTCCAAAAAGATTTCCAACAGCCCTGGTTTTGTTTTCATTCGAATTATTATATTCAATGGATGCTAAAGGATTTCCAACCCCAAGGATTGCAGTAAAAGTCCCATCTTCATTTTTGGGAACATAGCTTGGCCATGCTCTATATATCTGAGAAACTACGTCAGCTGCATTTTCTTTTTTTTCTGACGAAAGGGAAATAATACTTCCTATTTTAACATTTTTTGAAAGTATATAAGCTTGGTTAAGTTTTATTGAAATCCTATTGTAAGCTGATTTGGGAATAATTCCATCCTGATCGAAATATCCAATTCCTAAATAATAATTGTATTTTTCGGCTGTAGATCCCGAGAATGATAATTGAGCATTAAAAACAGGAGCATAAGTCTGAAAGACTTCATCCTGCCAATCGGTATTTGGAACTTTGTCCAAATTATTATATGTCCCGGGATTGATCTCATTAACAACCTGAGCAAATTCATAACCGGAAAGAAGGTCAATTTTCTTTTGCAAATATTGTAAGCTATACTCCGAAGAAAAATGAATAACGCTTCCTTTTAAAGCACTTCCGGATTTTGATGTAACCATGATAACGCCATTGGCACCTCTTGATCCGTAGATGGCTGTAGCCGATGCATCTTTCAAAACTTCGACCGATTCGATATCGGCACTATTTAAGAAACTAATATCATCCAGGATAATTCCATCGACAACAAAAATTGGCGAGGAGTTATTTAAAGTACCAACACCTCGTACTCTTATTATAGGAATACTCCCGGGGGCGCCTGAAACATTTGAAACCTGTAGTCCGGCGACTTTCCCTTGCAAAGACTGTTCAAGTGATGATGAAGTTATTTTTGTTAAATCGGCTCCTTTGACAGAACTGACAGATCCGGTGAGATCACTCTTTTTTATCGATCCGTAACCGATTACAACAATTTCATCCAGCGCTGTGCTCTCTAATCTTAAACTAACATCAATTACAGATTTACCCTTAACAGGAAGTTCAACTTTTTCGTATCCAATAAATGAAAAAACAAGTATAGTTTCATCTCCGGGAACACTAATACTATAATCCCCGTTAAAATCAGTGCTAATTCCTATGGTAGTGCCTTTAACCGTTATATTTACTCCCGGAAGCGGAGAGTTGTCTGCTGCATCTGTTACTTTTCCCGTTATTAATTTCAATTGAGCAAATGAATTATTGAAAATAAATAATAGAATAAGTGGCAATAGAAACCTTATGGAATTTGATAACTTTTTAATTCGTAGCTTCATATTGAGTTATTTAGTTATGTTAGAATTATCAAACCATCCACTAGTAAAACCATCTTTAATCAACATTGTTCTCTTATATCCATTAAAATTGAGTTGGTTTGTCAAAATATCGGACATTGAAGGGTATGCATTTTTTGTAGAAATTAAAGTATAACCGTGTTTATTTCTGGTATTGAGCACGAAGAACTTTTTCGAATAATAATTAAAGCTATGCTTATTTAAATTTTGCAAAAGAAATCCATTTGCATTTATTAGTTGTGCCTTTAATGAATTCAGAAGGCAAATTGTATTGCAAAAAAATATTTTTGGCAATTTCATAAATATAATTATGAAGTTAAAGCGACAAGTTATGGAAGCTTAGATGAGTTGTCAAGTAATTGGATACAACATGTTTACTATAGAGTATAAAATGCTTGGATTTTATACTACGACACTACTACGGCAATTATATAAAAAAAGGACCAAGAGATTATAGGTGAGTTGCTTATAAGAATGTTGTTGTATGCTATTTATAATTTAAAAAAGTTTAAAATTTTAGAAGAAACTCGACCAGATTCTTATCATGTTCGAAATTCAGACGTTTTCTTAATCTATATCTTCTTGCTTCAACACCTCGTATTGAAATATTAAGCAAAGGGGCAATTTCTTTAGACGACAAATTGAGTCTCAAGTAAGCGCATAATTTTAAATCACTTTGAGTTAGATCTGGATACTGAGTGATAAGCTTTTTAAAAAAATCCTGATGAATCTGATCAAAATAACCTTCAAAAGTTTTCCATTCATCTTCATTAGAAATATGTTGATCAAGCAGATTAATTTGTTTTTTCAAAAAAGACTCAGGTATATGATTTTTTATTTCATTCTTCTGTTTTCTAATATTGTTTTTTATTTTGATTAACAAATCATTTTTATTACCTGTAATTATAGCATAATTAGCTAATTGCACATTTTTATAATAAAGTTCAGTTTGGAGACTCTTATTTTTTAAATCCATATACTCTTGCTGAGTTTTAAGAACTTCTCTTTCTCTTTTTTCTTGCTCTCTTTTTTCAACTTTTACTTTGTGTTTTTTTAACCTTCTTTTAAGTATAATTGCACCTACGACTATTATAAATATGATTATTAAGATATAAAAAATGAACGCTAATTTGGACTCGTAAAAAGGAGGTGAAATTTCAAATGAATAAATTAGCGGGTCTATCCATATATTTTCAATGGTTTTTGACTGAACAATAAATTCATATTTCCCATATGGTAATCGTTTATAATCAACGACAGATTCATTTGACCATAAACTATATTCATTATAAAGACCCTTTAACATATATCGATAAATTGGTTGTTCACTCATTTCTGTACTAGAAAATGTAAATTGAATGTTTCTAAAGGAAAAAGGAACCAAGAGACCTTCTTTAAAGGATTTTAGAGGGAGATGTTTTGATAATCCTTTATCATTTGTAATTATAACTTTTCTCATTAGCAATTTTTCTCTGGTAGCTGACAAGACTTTACTTCCAAAATGAAATAATGCAAAACCATTGTCAAGGCAGATCAAATGACAATCATCATTAAGTGGAATTATTTTAGGATAATCAGTCGACAGATAAAGACCCTGGCGAGATAAATCGTAAGAAAAAACTTGTTCTAAATTTTCATTTTCATTTCTACAGAGCGAAATGCAATTGTCTTTTACAAACCAATAAAGATTACTCTTTGCGGGGATAATTTTTTTTATTTTAATTTGTTCTTCAACCTTCTGATTTATTTTATGGTATGGAATAATTGTATCGTTTAAATCGTCATAAGTATAAATTAATCCGCCGTTGGTAAAAACTATTCTATTCTCAAGTTTTGAAATATGGATTTCTTTATCATTGATAAATCCCTGATTTTTATTAAAATATTTAATATTGTGAACTGAATCTAATCGATCGTTTAGTTGAAGCTTAAAAACACCCTTTTTAAGATGAGATGCCCAAATGTTACCAAAGTTATCCTGTTCAATATCAGGAATAGGTTCTATAAATCCTTCAATTAAATGAGAAAATTTCCATCCTTTGATATCCTTTTTATATGCAACCAGTGAACTGTATGTACTTTGAATTAAAATCTTCTCATTATTAAAATTTAATTTTTCAAAATCATAACCACCTTTAACCTCACTTATTTTTACAATTTTATCTTCTTTTACAGAGTACGTGCCATTTGTATGTCCACACAGAAGTTCGTTATCAATCACATTAAGACTTAATACCTGTCCTTGTGTCCCATTTAATAGTTGTGGGTCAATGTAATTTTTTTCATTTTCATCAAACACATATTTATATAGTCCTTTGTTTGTTCCTATCCACAGATTTTTGTTATCCAATGCGGCAGCATAAACGGCTCCAATGGTGTAAAATGGATCGATGTAAAAATCGAGAGAACTATTCATTTCAACATAATCAATGCCACGATCCAAAGCTATCCACAAATTATTATTGCTATCCGCGTGTAATGATAAAACCGTATTGTTTTGAAGAAAATTTGATGCGTTTAAATGGTGCTTTAATATTCCATTTTTACCAAGAATGAATACTCCATTTGTTATTGTTCCAATAACATAATTATCTTTTAATTGAATCCCGTTATTTATTTCAGAATCAAGAATTAATTTAGCAATAGGGGCATTCCAGTTTGAAAATGTAAGGTTATTGTACACCAAAATCCCATTTTCACATGCCCCAATTAAAAAACTATCATCCTCATATGGAAGTACAAATTTTATTTCATCATTTGCCAGGAACTCACTTCCAGGTAATAAAATTAGTTGATCATTTTTTAATTCATAAAGACCTTTACCAATAACGTGAATGAACAATCGATTTCTTGCTTTTAATAATAAAACAATAGGAGATTCAGGTCTTATTATGTTGATTTTTTGTCCATCATATTTAAAAATTGTTGAAAAGGATTGAAAATAAATGTTCCCGTTTAACGAATCGATTTTCCAAATTTCATCATTATGAAAAGTGTTTTTTGGAAGTGAACTGCTTAATGAGTAATACTTTTTTTCACCATTTGTGTTTGTTTCCCAATATCCAAATTCTTCATATGCCCCTATGTAAATACGATCCTTTTTATCAACAAATACCGACCGAAGCACTCCTCCTTCAGGCATTTTATGTAAAAACCAATTCGAACCATCGAATTCGAGTAATCCTTTGTTATTTGCAAAAAATAATATTCCGTTATTATCGCTTGACACCGACCAGTTTTGGTTATCGGCATTATAAATTTCTTTAGAGTAATTTATGATAAAGGGTTTTTCGTGTTCACTATATAGAAACAAGGAACTAAGTAGAAAAGAAATCAATAATACTGATCTTAAGAGTAATTTCATCTAAAAAACGCAGATTAATTCTTCTTAAAAGTAATAAATTTTAATTTAACAATAATTTAGTATTGTCTTAATATTGATAAATTACAGTGATTTTATACATTGAACTCACTTTATATTAAAATAGGTAATCAAACTTTTTTATTAGAAGTCTCGATAAACAGTGATCTCTTTTTTACATGTATTATAAGGAAGTTTCTTAATAAATTTTAGTTAAAATTATCCAAACAATAAAGGGCATTGGAATAATCTCATCACCAGAATACCCTGCTTTTTGCAGGTTTTCTTTGGTAACATAACCATGTTTTTCTGTCTCAAACCCATAAATTGAAAACCCTTTAGATTTTAAGAAATCATCTAATGACACATAAATATTAGCTTCTAACATTACTCGTTTAATGATTTCGTAGTCGAGTTTCTTTCCGTTTTGCTTTACATGATTTTGCCATTCGTCAGAATCTAAAAACGCCTGAATATGATTTTTCAAAATATCAGCATAGAGCAGGGGATAGTCGATGTTGAATGATTGTAGTTTAAATGTTATGCTATCATTTGCTATATCCCAAAGTTGATTAATTGTGCTTATTTCATCTGTTAAATTCTTTTTTGCTGAGTTATGATTAAAATCCGAAACGGAATATTTAACAGAAGTGTAAATTGATGAATCTTTGTCTTTCCAAAATGTAAGAATCCTGTAAATACTATCTTGTTCAATTTTTAAACTAAAATCAACTTCTGATTGATTTACTATTATTTGACTATAAAGGGAGCTAGTTGTAAAAAGAGCTAGAATAATTAAAACTGATATTTTGAATTTGTAAATCATCATTCGTTATTCGTAATTCTATTTATCTGGCCATTTCTTTCACTTCAGACATTTTATCTAGAGAAGACTTAATCATTAATAAACGTTGGTTAATGTTTAACAAACGTGTATCGATTTTCATGGGTTTTATAATTTCAAGTTCCTCATTCTTTAATTCTGATAATTCTCGTAACAAATCTATTTTAACTACTACAAAGGATATTGCCTGTAGAACATTTTCATAAATAAATTTCCCTTTTACAAGTCGTTCCTGACCGTCCTCAAGCTTAACCAGTTTTCGCTCTTTATTTTTTACCTGACCTTGTTTACGAAGTTTTTCATACAGATCTGCATTTTTTGTATCGTCTTCTTTGTAAAATACAGCTTCAGAAATACTGGTTTCTAAAAGTTTCATTAATGATTTTATGTTAGGGTCATTGGCTGGTAAAGATTTATACGCTTTAAAGTCGATTACATTTAATATTTCAATATTCTTTAATACTTCCAGGTAAAGTAATCTTAGAAAAGTTGTTGTATCCTTCTTTATTTGTTTGTATTTACCAATCTTATCAATAACCTTATCAATAAGATTTAATGAGCTCTCTGCTACTTGTATTCCTGTATTTAATGACTCAATCATTATTTATAATTTAGAAGTATCTTATATCAACAATTTCATTATCAGGCGTGATTCTTTCACCTGTTAATCCTTTTTCAGGATAATCCATAGAATTTAAAACATAACGCATAGCTTCTAATCGAGCTTTATTCTTGTCTTTACCTTTTATAACCACCCATGGACAATACTCTTTCGCCGTTGTTTTAAACATTGAGTCTTTGTAAAAAGTATAGTCGTCCCATTTTAATTGTGCTTGTAAATCAATCGTACTTAATTTCCATTTTTTTAGAGGATCTGACTTTCTTTCTTCAAGCCTGTTTTTTTGTTCTTCGTTATCGATAGAAAACCATAGTTTTATGATTTTTATTCCATCTTCAATCAACATTTTCTCCAACGAAACGACTTGTTTCATAAATAATTCATATTGATCATGAGTACAAAATCCCATAACCGGTTCAACTACGGCACGATTGTACCAACTGCGATCGAAAAAAACAATTTCACCGGGGTCGGGGAGAGCCTTAATGTATCGTTGAAAATACCATTGCCCTTTCTCAGCTTCGTTTGGTTTAGGAAGTGCAACAATACGATAACCCCGGGGATTAATGAAGCGCACAAACCTCATAATTGCACCTCCTTTTCCGGCAGTATCACGACCTTCGAACAGGATCACCAGTCTTTGCTGCGTATCCATATGCCATCGTTGCATTTGAACCATTTCGGTTTGCAAATTGATGTATTCAGGATTTGTTTCTAACGGACTAAAGCTCATATGCTTTTATAATAAGTTGTTCAATCGTAAAAATATAAATGTATTACGATAAATACTACATGTTGATAATCATTTTCAAAAATTTAAATCTAAAAAGTTACTTTGCCCGAAATAGGAAATATCCAATAATAGCATAAACAACTAACATTCCCATAATTGCGGATGAAGCCATTTGAGCAAACTGATCCGAATTTCCTGATGATGAAATTCCTGAGAAAATACTGGCAATTATGATTATAAAAGATAGGACAAATACATAAGCTCTAATCAAATGTGAACGTTCCAGTTTAAGTTTTTCCAAGATGATATAATTCGAAGTACTTGTAATATAAACTCCACCAAATTTAGAAGATTCAGCACCTTTAATTACTCTGTATGATTGAATCGGTAAAATTGGTATATAAAAAATAGTAAACCACTGTGTGGTTATAAAAGAAGAATCTGCTTGCTTTTTTGTTGCTGAATAGAAACATGTTCCACATCCTGCAAAATTACTTGGATTAGGAATATAATCCCAATTTGGGTCATATGGTTTTACAAGAAAAAAAGCAACTACTGCAATTCCTAATGGTGCAAAGGGTATTAGAAAAGAAATTCCTATAATAATTGCCAATGTTTTACGACCTTTTCGATTCGCATGTATGGCGACCCATATTGGAAATAAAAAGTATAATAAAACCAAAATAGTTGTTAGTAAATTTTCCATAACTTGATTTTTTAGTTTGTAATAGGTTAATAACGTATAACAAGTTAGGTAAAAAAGCAATATAATTTTATAGCCAATGCTATTTTTTTGATTTTAATTATTGAAAGTTTCAGTTATTATATTTTTACCCTTTTAGTATTGTACTTTTTAGTATAAATCCACAATCCAAGTAAAAATAACAACCAGCCAATTCTGAAATGCTTTCCCTGAAAAGTACCATTTAAATCTTCCAGAATGCTTGTAAATTCAAAAAACGCAACAACAATGGATATACCCGTAAACATTAATGAAGATTTGAATATGTCTGGAGACTTTATTTTGTTTGTATGAATAAAACCAAAAACAATAAAGGCAATATAACCCACAATGGTAGATGTTAAAAATAATTGTGGTGATACTTTCCCTGCATAATCTGCTATTGGAAGTAATTTGATAGTATAATGATGATATTCAAATCCGTTATTTAAATTAAAAACTATTATGAATAGCTGCGAAAATATTAATCCAACTAAGAGTAAAATTAAGGATAGCTTTTTCATTGATTTCAATTTTGAATCGAAAATACTAAAAAAATATTGAATTGCTGCTATACAAACTTTTCTCGTTTTTGTAAATTAATAAGTGCCCATAGAAGTGAAATAATTGAACCTGTAATTAGCATTAAACGGTTCTGATAGATAACATTTCGCCATACAGACATACTCATATCACTTGGAATATCAAATGGATTAAGAAAAATATTCCATTTACTATGTTCTAAATTTCCGCCTAAAATCATAAAAAAGAGTCCGATAATGATCATTATTACAGCTGCCCCGCTTGCGTTTTTTACCAATGTTGCAAATAAAAATGATAAACAGGATAAAAATAATAAGGAATACATTAATTCGTAAACCATCTTAAAAACAGGTACTCGCAAAACAGCAAAAACTGTAAAGTATGTCATTAAAATAAGAATCACAAAAAGGAGTAACATGCTTATTACAAATCTTAATAAATATACTTTATATCGATAGTTAGGGACACCAAATATGATTTCCAGCATTCGCGCATCCTTGTCGTTTTGAATATTAAAAATTACAGGATAAAATGCAACAAGTATTCCGGGGAAAATCAAAGTAGAAAATATATCGCTTTCATTTACCGATGAATTAGTGAAAAGCATGATTCCCATAACCATTAAGAAAAAGGCAACTGATGCAATTAAAAAATGTATAAATTTATTTGCAAATACAATTTTCAAGTTATATCGGATAACATCCCAGGCTAGTTTTATTTTGTGTGTAAGGTTCATATTTTAGATTTCAGGTTTCAGGTTTAGGATTTCATGTTTCAGATTACAGATATGCCCGACCGGTTTACATGCAGAATGGCATTACAGGCGGGTTTTTATCTTTTATCTTGATTCATCCCAAATCTTTTTCTATTTTTTAATTCTCTTTATGTAATAAATACAAATATGCATCTTCCAAATTTGCTTTTACTGATTTGGCATCTCCTGTAGGTGCATCATCTGCCAAACAACGACAACGAATCTGGTCTCCATCTTTCATATGATGAATAATTACGAAATTGTTCTTTACTTTTTCAAAATCATCTGAAGGAATATTGAGCATCCACACTTTGTTCTCGGCTATTTTAGCCATTTCAATTGGGGCACCAAGGTAACGAACAGCTCCTTTTTTCATTACAGCAACTTTATTACATGAGCTTGCAACATCTTCAATAATATGTGTTGAGAAAATTACAATTCGGTCTTTACTTAACTCAACCAGTAAATTTCTGAATCGAATACGCTCTCTTGGGTCAAGTCCTGCAGTTGGCTCATCAACAACTAAAATCTTAGGTAAATGGAGTAAAATCTGAGCAATCCCAATTCGTTGCTTCATTCCACCCGAGAACGATCCTATTTTTTCATCTTTATGTTCAAGCATATGAACTGCACCAAGCACATATTCAACTCTTCTATTTCGTTCGTCCTGATTATATAATTTCTTTAAAATACCCATGTAGTGCAAGAAATCCCAGGCGGTCATATTCTCGTACATACCAAACTCCTGTGGCAAATATCCAATTAATCCCTGCAATTCTTCTCGCTTTTCACGAACATCAATTCCATTAATGGTAATCTGTCCATAACTTTGCTCAAGTATTCCGCAAATTATTTTCATTAATGTTGATTTTCCTGCACCATTAGGTCCAAGTAATCCAAACATGCCGTTATCTATATTTATTGAAACTCCTCTAAGCGCCTTAAATGGGATTTTCTTTTTACCAATAATTGGAATAACTAAAACAAATCGATAAAAGCCTTTTCTTATTCCTTTAAACTTTCCTTTTATACGATTTACATCTACATTCTTTTTGTACAGATTATCGGAAGTAACTTTAATAAGGATAAGCAAATACCAGATTGATCCCATTGGAATAATTAACCCGAGTAATCCAAATTTGTTATAAAATAAATAAAGTGACAGGGCAGGATATAACCAGAAAATCGACTTGCTGAAAATTAGGATTAATCGTTTTAACCATTTTTTATTGAGGTTATTTGCAT
>KB226185.1_pt45 | contig 10428 bp, 6 predicted proteins | sample 524768 | NCBI WGS metagenome assembly AMQJ01 (sample SAMN00998488, study PRJNA167727) | sediment metagenome | isolation source: subsurface aquifer sediment | place: USA: Rifle, Colorado | collected Aug-2009
TCGTTTGGGTGTTTAAGGGATTTTATTGTTCTGTTAAAAGTTTTGATAATGTTTGAGCTTAAGATGTATTCAAGTCTGCTGCCAACTTTTAAAAATAGTTTTACATATATTGCTTTGTGATTGTTTTCGTGATTTATATAGTAGTCGCTTAGCGCAAAATTGGAGTCAAACTCTAAAATTTCATAATCATTTTCGTCAAAGAGCTTAAATAAAAGTTCTATATTTTTGGGGTCAACGCCAAATTTCTCAGTCGTTTTATCCGTAATTTCCCAATATAAGAATGAGCTGTTTGGATTTACAGCCATTAAAACCAATTTGTCTCTAAGATTCATTTTCTACCTTTTTTATAAATTTTGTCTATTTTGCATCGTACATATTGCTGTAATATTCATGAACCATTCTACCCGAATCAAACGCATTTATGGTGTCCGTCATAGAGTTCTTCATAATATTTACCCATTTTTCACTATTGCCGTAATACATAGGAATGACTTCATTAAATAAAATATTCATCAGATTTTTATTATCAATTCTGTCTTGCTCTTCATTTGCCAAGCCGGAGTCAACAGCCGGGATTGTGAAGCAGTTAATGCCGTTTTTTTCAAATTCAGGATGCCATCCGTCAAGCGTGGAGAGGTTAATAGCACCGTTCATTGCCGCACTCATACCGCTCGTTCCGCTCGCCTCTTTTGTTATTCTTGGCGTATTTAGCCAGATATCCGCTCCTTTTTTTAGCATTAAAGAGAGGTTGAGCTCGTAGCCTATTAAAACCGCTACATTTTTTAGATGGCTGCTTATGTAGTTTATTTCGTTGAAGATAGTTATTGCGCCCGTGTCAAAAGGGTATGGTTTTCCCGCCCAGATAATTTGAACAGGCATATCCTCTCTATTTATGAGTTCTAAAAATTTTTCAAAATCGTACTTTAAAAGTCCGGGGCGCTTGTACTCTGCAAATCTTCTTGCCCAGACAATAGTTAAAATATTCGGGTCAAACATCTTGCCTGTTTGATTTGCCACCTCATCAAAAAGCACTTTTTTTAGATGTTTTTTTCTAGCTTCAAGCTCATAATCTTCATGCTCATCAAGCGCTCTTAAAAGCTCTTTGTCTGCCCAATATCTTCTATTTTGAGCATTTGTAATGTGTATGATTTGAGACCTTTTTTTTACATGCGTCCACATTTTGTTTGCTACATCTGCATGAAGGCGTGACACCCCGTTTGTAATTTTTGCGGATTTTAAGGCGCCGACCGTCAGACTAAAAACATCGCTTTTATTTTCACTAAACTGCTGAACTTCATCCGGTGTCAACTCTGAAAAAAATCCCAGTTTGTGAAGCAGAGCCAAACTATGCTCTTCGTTTCCGGCAGGGTCGGGAGTATGAGTGGTAAAGACAATCTTTTCTCTTAATTTATCAACGGTTTTACATTTTTTATATAGTTCAAATGCCAGAGGGAGAGCATGCCCCTCGTTTATATGGTAGATTTTTGGTTTTATATGCAGTGCTTCAAGCACTTTTGCTCCGCCTATGCCTAAGACTATCTCTTGGGCAATTCTTGTCTCTTCGTTTGCATCATAAAGCTTATCCGTTATTGTTTTGCTTAGATAGTCGTTCTCTTCTACGTCCGTAGAGAGAAGTATAATCGGGGCAGTATTAAATATTTCGCTCTGGAGCAAAAAAGGTTTTACTTTAACTGTCTTAGAGTTTACAACTACATCAACGCTTATACCTAAATCTTTAAGAAAATAGTATCTTTTTTTTCTAAACTCTACTTTTAGGTTTCTGTCTTTATCTCTTGCCTGATCATAATATCCATAACTCCAAAGGATGCCTACACCTATCATATTTTGCCCCAAGTCATAAGCGCTTCTCATATGCGAACCTGCCAAAAATCCAAGCCCTCCGCCATAAAGCTTAAGCGCCTGATGTATAGCAAACTCCATTGAAAAGTATGCTACGCTTGTGCTGTATTTTTCGTTTATATTGTATGGTATAAAATTTGACATCTCTAACCTCTGGATAATATTTTCAGACCTTCTATATTTGCATTGTCAACATCCGAAATAGATATCTTCAAGTCGTTTCTAATTGCTTTAAAAGAGCTGTTATTGTACTCCTCTTTTAAAAAATCCAAGATAAACGGGTTGTTTTTTATGACGCCTCCACCCAAAACGAAAACATCAGGATTAAATAAGTTGAGTACAGTGTGAAAAGCAAACGCCAACCCCTCTAAAAACTCTTTTTTTGTCTCTTTATCCGAACTCTCAAAGCTATTCCCTTTGAAAACTTTGCCGCTCACGCTTAGTTCCAAGCAATCATCTCTACCGCAGCCACATTTTAAACTTTTTTTTCTAAACGGGATATGACCTATTTCACCGGCTATATTATCCTTGCCTCTTAATATCTTGCCCTCAATCACAAAAGCGCTTCCAAATCCGGTGCCAATATAAAAAAGTGCTAAAACCTTTGCATTTTTGTATTTTGAGTACTCATAAACAGCGGCACAATTAAGGTCGTTTTCTAAAAAAACTTCAACACTGTAGTTATCGTAAAAATATTGCCCTAAATCAACATTTTGCATCTTTATATTTGGAGCCGATAATATTGCGCCATTTTTTACCTGCCCCGCAAAAGAGATAAATATTTTTTTGATATTTTTTTGCAGATCTATTTGTGACTCCAAAAACTCTTTCAACTCTACATTATCACTCTTTAGAGTAAAAAGCTCGCCATCATCAAAGCAGTACCTAAAATATGTTCCGCCAAAATCTACGTATAGATTCATTCGTAAATCCTCAAGTACTCTTTGGCAGAGTGCCTCCAAGAGTTATCTACGCTCATATTGTGTTTTGCAAATTTGATATATTTTTTTTGATTTGAGTGCAGGGAGATAGCTTTTGTTATAGCGTGCATATACCAAAATAGATTGTACTCTTCAAAAGTAACTCCTACTCCTATCTTTTTGTTGTGATGCGAGGAGTCGCTAAAGTCAACTACGGTGTCTTTAAGTCCTCCTGTTTTAGCTACAATCGGTACTCCTCCGTACCTCATCATGATCATCTGATTTAATCCGCAGGGTTCAAATATAGAGGGCATAAGCAAGAAATCGGCACTCGCATAAAGTTTTCTCGCAAAACTCTCATCATATCCGACTCTTATATGAATATTTGGATATTTATCTATCAGTTTTGTAAAAACACCGTTGTAATACCTCTCACCGCTTCCTAAAATAGCAACATTTATCTCAAAATCTTTTAGAAGATGAAGGCTTTGCAAAATCAAATCCACACCCTTTTGATCGGTAAATCTGCCAACAAAGATAAAAAGCGGACGATGCGCCTCTCTCAGATTTAGCTCTTTGCAAAGTTTTGTTTTGTTTTTGAGCTTTAAATCATAACTTTGTTTGTCAAAATGTTTATAAATATTTTTATCGCTTGAGGGGTTAAACTCATCATAGCTTATACCGTTTATTATCCCTTTTAATTTATGGCTGTGGGTAATAAGCATACTCTCTAAAGTGTGTCCAAAAGATGGGGTTTGAATCTCTAGGGCATAAGTAGGGCTTACCGTTGTGATAACATCGCTGTAAAATATCCCCGCTTTGAGGAAGTTTACTTGGTCGAAATACTCAAACCTGTCGCTTTTAAAACACTCTTCCCATTTTAGCTCCAATTCGTTCATGACACTTTTGTGAAATATCCCCTGATAGGCTAGGTTATGGATGGTAAAAACTATTTTTTGCGTAAGATGATATTTTGTTTTTGCAAGCAGTGCTACTAGAGCACTCTGCCAATCATTTAGATGAATAGCGTCTATTTTTAGCTCAAGCCTTAGCATCGTTTCAATGATTGCATAGGAGAAAAGACCAAATCTTAACTGATTGTCGCCAAACTCCCCATAATGGTCGTCGTACAGGCTCTCTCTGTCACATAAAACAGGGTTGTATAAAAAAAGCTCAAAGCTGTTTTTGGATTGTCTATATAAATCTATCTGATGTCTTGTTCCATTTAGCCAAATATCAAACGAAAAGTCGGAGTGCTCTATATCATATTTTTTTCTATCAACTGATGAGTAGAGCGGCATAATAGTATAAACTTTTGCGACCTCTCTAAGTTCATTTGGCAGACTGTGCGCAACATCACCAAGCCCGCCGCTTTTTGCATACGGAAAAATCTCACTCGAAGCAAACAATACATTCATATTAAACCTCTCTTAGTTCATTTGCTGCGATATTTGGCAAGATACTGTTTAAATGCACTTTTGAATCCAGTTCAAAGCCGGCAATACCGCTTAATCTTGGAAGAATATTTACGCAAAATCTAAAATAATCCTTTGACTCACTGCTGTATCCCTCGTATGGATGATTTTTAAAAATCATATTGAATGAAAAGTATTCCAACACATTTTTGTACTTTTTAAATATCAACTCTAAGGATGCGGCTAAATTTACCAATGTCTCTTCGTCAAACTCCGCAATAGAAGCATATCTCTTTTTGGTTACTATTTTTACCTCATATGGAAATCTTGATGCGTAGGGCGCATAACAAACAAACGATTTATTCTCAAAAATAAGATTTTGCCCATACTGTTTTTCTTCATAAACCAAGTCATCTAAAATGGCTCGTTTATATTTTTTATAGTACTCTTTTTTGTGTTCTATTTCATTGACTACGTCCGTCGGCACAAACGGCAGTGCAATAATCTGAGAATGGCTGTGGCTAAGCGATGCGCCTGCAAGTTGACCGTGGTTTTTAAATAGAGATGAGTAGGCAAGACGGCCATCAAGGTTTAAATTTACTACCCTGTCTTTTGAAATTTGCAGATAGTCGATAAATTCATCCAAAGTGTAATCAAACATTTCGAGTTCATGTTTGGGTGTCTCTATAATAACTTCATGCGCCCCAAACCCGCTAAAAATATCAAAATAGTCATCTTTTTTACCCTCGGGTTCTATGTCAATCGACAAAACATTATAAAGATTTGGCACGACTCTTGTTCTCCAGTTTTCCCCATCAGGGATTCTGCAGATTTCTCTTGGAGTAAAATGCTCATTTCCTGCGTCAAACGGGCAGGTGCACTCATCAATCTGAATACGTTTTTTTATAAAATTGTTCGGTCTGTCTGATCTCTTGGGTGCGAAGAGCACCCATTTTTTAGTAAGCTTGCAGTATCTAAATTCAGACTCTTTATATTTTATCTCACTGGATTTGTGCATAGCTCCGTATTTTGCCGATACTATCTCGTTTTTTGGCACTATGGGGTGAATTATGACTTGAGGAGTATTGAGCCCCATCAATGTATATATATTTTGCAGATGCAATCTAAAGAGGGTGTCGAAAAAATGTTTCAGAGTTGTAAAGTGGTCGTCATCATACCACCAAAACCAGTCGCTTCCAAGTGCAGCGGCAAACTCATCTAAGATTTTTTGATTTGTTTTCTCATCCAACGAGGCGCTGTTTTTTATGAAATCCTCTTTTGTAGAAGCAAGAAGTTCCCATGCTCTGTTTTTTTGAGGCTTTCCTATCCATATATCAAAATTTGCGTCTATCCAGCTGCCGGCTTGCAACTCTTGAAGAGGGAGTTTTTCTATATCTAGATTTATGGCTTCGCTTGGCAGGATAGTTTGTACGAGAGAACTGTTCTCTTCTAGGTTTTTATATAGTTCTGCAAAGAAATCTTCGCCGTTGTTTGGATAAAACTCCCAGGCATTTTCGCCGTCTAAAATTATTGATACAAGATAGTCTTTGCTGCTGTAAGATTGGACTTTTTTGATCTTGTCAATAAAGTCGAGTGCGGCAATCTGAGGTGGAATTTTGGAGTATTCAAAGCCTATTAGGTCGCTTATATGCTTATCTCTAAAAAACAAATAGGTTTTATATGTTTCATGGTAGTAGAGATTGTAGAGCTTCTCTTTTGTGTGATTTTTGATACTTTTATATAAAATCTCTTCGTCCGTTGCGATCCAAGCAATACCGTACTTTGCAATAAGTTCAACCGTTTTTTCACTTATAGCACCCTCGGAAGGCCAAAAACCCTTTGGTTTTGTTTTGAAAGTTTGTTCAAAAAAATCTACCGCTTTTGCAATCTGTGGTTCGCTAAACTCTTTGAATGAATCGTTTGGAATATTTGGCAGCTCTACATCTATGTTGGCATCTTTTGCGCTGTTTATATCTAGGAGTAGCGGAAGAATAGTGTGATAATAAGGCGAGGTCGATAGCTCTATTTGCCCATTTGAGAGAAGTTTTTTGTAAAGCTTTAAAATCTCGGGCAGAAAATTTATAAGTTCATAAATCAATTCCGTTTTTTGCTCATGAGAATAACTCGCCCCTTGAGATATTAATTTTATTACCGTTTTATTATTTCTCTTTAAATAGTTGCCGCACCAAGAGAGTAAAAAGAGAACCTGAGCATCTTTTATCTCATTTTTCTCAAATGCTTTTACCCCTTGCTTGGAATCTTTAAATTTTGTATATAGTTCTTTGTATCTCCAAAGCGGGTAGATCATATTATTTTTATTTGAAACGAAAAGATAGCTGTTTAATATATCCAGCTCGGCGTCATTTAGTTCGGCAGCATCTTTTAATAAAATCTCCAAAAGCTCATCATTTGCACTGCCGTCAATATAGTGGTTTATTTGCTCTATCAAAGAGGGCACCAGATTGAATGTCGCTTTAATATTAGGATTTAGACTTAGCATACAAGGCATATCGTAGTAATCTTTAATAGCATGCAAAAAGACCCACGGCATCTTTGTTTTGCCCGATAGGTTATCTCTGTAGTATGGCTGATGCATATGCCAGATAAAATTTAGATAAACCATCTATTCGTCAATCCATAAATCAATTTTATTCTTGTATTTGTTGAAAATTTTCTCTGCGCCTTTGTCGTCTTTTGCTTGAATATATATATTTAGAAACTCTTTGTGTTCATCCGGAACCATCAAAATCCACTCGTTTTTGCTAATCCATATTTTAACGCCGTCACTCTGAGAAATTTTTTTGTCTTTGGAATCTTCTAAAATTTTTCTCATTACCTTGCCTTTTAGAGCGCTTGGACAAGCTACGTTTTCGCCCCTATAAGCAAACATGGGTATAGATTTTACAATATCGCTGAGGGTTGTGTTGTTTTTTATCAAAAGTTCCAAAAATTTAAAACTTGAAAAAACCGCATCCGTATTTAGTGAAAATTCACTAAATGCAAAATGTCCGTCGGTGTTTGCTATGAGATCATACTCTTTTAGCTCTTTTGCCTTTAAGCCGCAAGCTTTGCCTCTTGTAATTTCAAGATGTTTATATTTTATAAAATCAGGCGCCCAAGCAGGCAGAAAGATTTTTTTAACGTTGGTGTTGTTAAAATCAAGTAGCCTAAGCAACACAAGCAGTGCCATATAATCTTTTACAAGAACTCCGTCATCGCTTATAAATTGTAGCTTGTGCCCGTTTGGATATATTAAAATACCGCAGTCAAACTCTAGCGATTTTACAATCTTGCCTACATCAGAGTGTGCTTTTTGAATAACCGATGGAAGTTTTTGCAGCTGCTTGTCGTCCTTGTAGGCATTTAGAACAATCGATTCTATATCAAGGCCGTTTAAAATATCGGGATAAATTTTTGAGGTGGAGCCAAACATTAGGTTGGTTACTATTTTTGTATCTCTGCTCTTAAATAGGTTTGTATCTATCTTCTCTTTGATAGCACTAATATATTTTGGATTTGCCTCAAAATCTTCATATATCTCGCCTATTTGATTTGATCTTACCCTCCTAAAATTCTCTTTAAAAAAAATATTCTCTATGCTTTTTGATAAATTTGCATCAATAAAAAGACCTTCATCCGTATAAAATAGAATCTCGGTCTCTTCTTGATTTTTTGCCGATTGTCTAAAATGAACACCTGCTATTATCTCATCTTGGGTTGAGAGATTGTACCTCATAACGACCGAGGGAATATTTAAAGCATCAATCGCATTTACTCCCGTTGAGAGCAGACCGCTTACAAAGGCACGCCTTAGCATTATGGAACTTTTATGGTAATCACGAGATATATACACTTTAGAGCCTACAGGCATAATAGAGCCGAATGATTCAGCCAATTTGAGCGAAATGTCACAGGATAGCTCTATATTTGCTCTTCCTGCAACGGCACCTGATACAAAGATGGAAGATTTATATTTGTCTCCCCAAATTACATTGTTACTTATAATAGAGTTTTTATCTACCGTTTTATCAGGCCAAACTACAACATCTTTTTTAAAAGAGACGCCTTCGCCTATGGTACAATTTTTGGCTATTATTACGCCGTGTTTCGCTTTTGTCTTTTTATCAATATGTACACTGTTGCAAACAACACCGTTTTGCATCTTTGTTTTTGAGCCTACGGTGCAATCATCCCAGAAGATGCTGTTGCCCAGTTCTGCCTCTTCGTAAACAGTAGAGTTTTTGCCAAAAATACAATTGTTGAGTTCGCACAAAGCTTCTATTTTACTATTTTTGCCGAGGGCAACTATCCCTTTTATCTGAACGCTTTTATCAACAGATGCCCCTTCTTCGAGATAAAGAGTACCATTTGGATATGCTATTTTTTTGCCTTTTATCGGAAGCGTTATTTTGCCATCAAATATATCTTGATACACCTCACGGTAACTATGCGGGTTCCCGACATCTCTCCAGTAGCCCTCTATATGACATCCCCAAAGTGTAATATTGTTTGACATAAGGCGGGGGAAAAGGTCTTTTGCAAAGTCAAAATTTTCTCCCTTTGGTATAAAGTCCAAAACCTCAGGCTCAATGATGTAGATACCCGTGTTAATAGTGTCGCTAAAAACCTCTCCCCAGCTTGGTTTTTCTAAAAATTTCTCAATTTTCCCTTGTTTGCTTGCTATAACCACGCCAAACTGCAAAGGGTTTTCAACGGGAGTCAAGGCGATAGTGAGTTTTGATTTTTTTTGTTTATGAAATTTATATATCTCATTAAATTTAAAGTCAGTAACCAAATCCCCGCTGACTATAATAAATGTCTCGTCTAAAAAATCTCTTGCAAACCCAACCGCACCTGCAGTTCCATAATCATCGCTCGGCACAAAGTAGGTTATGTTTACCCCAAAATCACTTCCGTCTTTGAAATACTTTTTTATAACTTCGGGCATAAAATAGAGCAAAATAGCTATCTCCCTTACTCCTAAGTCATCTCTGAGTTTTATAATAATATGTTCCATCATAGGGACATTTAATATTGGCAACATTGGTTTGGGAATGGCGCTGGTGAGGGGTTGGATTCTTGTTCCAAAACCCCCTGCTAAAACGATTGCTTTCATATTTACCACCTTATTTTTTTAGAAAGTAGAACAAAAAAAGATAAAATATTTGTGAAATAAAGCCTTGACACAAAATAATTTATCTAACCTTTAAATAATTTTGTATTATTTCCTCTTAAGTTGATTTAATAAGTTTGCTTCTGTATTGTAACTTGATTAGGGTAATATTACCACATAACGTTAGGATAATATGATGAAAAAAACAAAACTTCTCTTTGGGGTTCATTCGCATCAGCCGGTCGATAATTTTGACGAGGTGCTCTTTGGCGCCATAGCTAAAGCATATAAGCCTTTTTTTCAAACATTAAAACTGTTCCCCGATTTTAAATGTTCAGTGCATTTTAGCGGCTGGCTTTTAGAGTTTATCAAAAAAAACGATAATGAACTTTTTACCCTTATGCAGAATCTCTCAAATCAGCTAGAATTTTTCAGCGGCGGTTTTTATGAGCCTATTTTAGCCTCTATCCCCTCACGTGACAGAATAGCCCAAATCCATAAATTAAACCGATTTATAGAAGATAATTTCAACCAGACACCGACGGGCTTGTGGCTTACCGAGAGAGTTTGGGATGATTCGATAATATCCGATTTGAGTTTATGCGGCATCAAATATGTAATCGTAGATGATTATCACCTTATAGCAAACGGTACCGTGAAAAATCATCAAGGGTACTATTTGACAGAAAACAACTCTCAAAAAATAGCAATCTTCCCGATAAGCAAGGCTTTGAGATACTCTATCCCCTTTGATGATGTTAACCGTATTGAAAATCAGCTTCTATCAATAGCTACGGCAGAAGAGGGAGATAACGCCGCCATTATATTTGATGACGGGGAGAAGTTCGGCGTATGGCCGCAAACTTATGATTTGTGTTACACAAACGGATGGCTAAAGAACTTTTTTGAGCTTTGCACAACAAGCACCGTAATTGAGACGCAAACATACAGAGAATTTTTTAAAGCGAATAGGGCTTTGGGGCTTGTCTATCTGCCGAGCGTCTCTTACGAAGAGATGGGTGAATGGTCTGCTCTTGATGATGAGTACCCTTCGCAAGGCGGAATATGGAAAAACTTTTTTATAAAATATCCCCAAAGCAACTGGATACACAAAAGAGTG
>KB224134.1_pt9 | contig 10426 bp, 9 predicted proteins | sample 524768 | NCBI WGS metagenome assembly AMQJ01 (sample SAMN00998488, study PRJNA167727) | sediment metagenome | isolation source: subsurface aquifer sediment | place: USA: Rifle, Colorado | collected Aug-2009
TTTTTTATTCCAATACCCGGACCTAAAATGATCTGGCAGTTTGGAGAATTAGGTTATGATATATCAATTGATGATGACTGCAGAGTTTGCAATAAACCTATCCATTGGGAATATTACAACCAGGAAGATCGATACAGGCTTTATACAATTTACAAAACCCTGAATAACTTAAAACTTAATTATGATGTTTTTTCTACCTCTGATTTTACATTAGATCAGGATGGAAAAGCTAAAACTATTAATTTATATAGTGACGATATGAATGTTGTAATTATGGGTAATTTTGATGTAACCTCTCTTTTTGTAAGTGCTACTTTTCCAAAATTAGGCAATTGGTTTGAACTTTATAGTGGCGATACCCTTTCCATAACACGTGCCGATCAATCCTTAATTTTTGAACCGGGGGAGTATAGGTTTTATACAGATGTAAAATTAAAACAACCCAATCTTCCTACAGCATTGTTTAACAAAGTACTAGATACTAAGCAAGAACTTAAGGTTTACCCTAATCCCTCTTCAGGAATATTTTATTTTGAAATCTCTGGAGAATATGAAAAAACAGGAAACATCTACTTGTATGATATAGATGGTAAATTGAGATTGCAAGAAGAAATTACCGGGTCCGACAACGTTGAGATAAATGCAACAGAATTAAAGAATGGGATTTATTTCTTTAAACTAATTTTTGATGAGAATGCCTATACAGGTAAACTATTAAAAAATTAAATTAATTCATTTTGTCTCAGAATCAATAAATAATGATGAATATAAAATTGACACTAATTATTTTCTTATCTGTTTCGGCTGGGTTTTTTGTTGCCTACTTGATCTTTAAAGGTAAAATTGCCAGTTTAAAAAGCCTTGCATTTTCTGATGATCTGGGTATTTATAATCATCGCGAGTTAAAATCAAAGTTAAAATCAATTATTAAAAATCCATCCATTCATTCTTTTGTATTTGTTTTAATTGATATTGATCGTTTTAAAAACTATAATGATCATTATGGATACGACAAAGCGGATGTTTTACTGCAGGAATTTGTAAATATTACGAAAAGTTTTATTCGTAAATCAGATTTGTTTTTTCGATATAAAAGTGGTGATGAGTTTGCAATAATATTTTCCAATATTGGTGTAAATGAGGCTATTGAGGTCGGAAATCGATTGCGTAGAGTTATCGCATATCATCCTTTCGAATTAAATAATCAGCAAATTAACCTTACAATTAGTATGGGAATTACAAGTTCTGAGAAAAGTGATACTCCCGAAAAAATAAGAAAAAGAGCTGAGCTGGCTTTACATGAAGCAAAACAATCAAAAAATACGGTAGTTTTAATGGAAGAATAATTTCAAGAATTTAGTTCATAGCTAAATTAGGTTAATAAATAAGAAGGGTTATTGAAAAGTCTCTGAAAAAAAGATCCGATGATTTAAATCATCGGATCTTTTTTTCAGTACAACGCACATTTCTGTACGTTGGATTTCTGCTAATTCTTATATACTTGTTTCATATGTTAAAAATGTCTGTGCAAACAAAGAATCATCAGGCAAGAATACCTGATGTACAAAAAACATCAGATGTTTAATTGCCGGAATCTCCTGAATATTATTCAGTTTTAAATATTTTATAATCCCAGGCTTTTAAATTATACTTGTTTGTTACTTCTTCCTGGGTAAATAATTCTTTTAAGTTCTTGTTTTCTATTGGATTAATTAATTCAAATTCTACATTCCCCTGACTTAAATTTAAAATTGTAATTACTGTGTGTTCATTCTTAATGCGCGAGAATGCGAATATTTTATCGTCAGCATTTGTTTGAATCCTTTCCATACTTCCACCAAAATCACCATTCCAGAGAGCTGGATTTTCCTTTTTCAATTTGAATAATGCTTTATAAAGATCGTTAAGACAGCACTCTTTTTCCCAATTGATAGTATCTTTTTCAAAGAAAAGCAGTCTTTTTTCAATACATGCTTCCTGACCACTATACAGCAAAGGCATTCCGGGAGAAGTCACTGATAATACGGCAAAAGCTTTTGTTGCTTCGCCTAATCTTTCAATGGCACTTCCTTTCCAGGAGTTTTCATCGTGATTGCTTGTAAAGTTCAATCTGTAATCAGACGATTTATATTTTGTTTTCTCATCTTTAAATTGATTTTCTAAATCATCAATCGATTTTTTACCTTGAGCAATTTCATTCCAAAGAAAGTGTGAACTCCATGCATAAGTCATATCAAAAGCATATTCATTTAATTCTGGATTGTCTGCTTCTGCTAACATAAATACAGGTTTTACTTTATCCAACTCGTATCGTGCTCTGTTCCAGAATTCAACAGGAACCATCTCTGCAACATCACATCTATAACCATCAATATTAAAATCTTCAACCCAAAACTTTAAGGCATCAATCATATAATCATGTAGTTCTGGAATTTCATAATTTAATCCTGCAACATCAGTCCAGTCATCAACAGGAGCAATAATGTTTCCCAAAGTATCTTTTTTGTACCAATCAGGATGAGAGTTTATTAATTCGTTATCCCAGGCGGTATGGTTAGCAACCCAATCAATAATTACATACATATCTAATTCATGAATTTTGGCAACAAGATTTCTGAAATCTTCTTCTGTTCCAAATTCAGGATTTATTCCGTAGTAATCTTGAACTGCATAATAACTGCCCATTGAACCTTTTCTGTTTTTTTCTCCAATAGGGTGAATTGGCATAAGCCATAAAATATCAGTTCCTAATTCTTTTAGTCTTGGTAAGTGTTCTGCGAATGCATTAAATGTTCCCTCAGGGGTATATTGTCTTATATTAACCTCGTACATGCTTAAGTTTTTACTCCATTCCGGATGTTTTACTTCCTGGTATTTTATTTCGCTACTTTTAGGGTTACAGGAAAGAAGAAAAAGGAAGATTACAAGTCCTGAAACAAAGAAAATTTTGCTAAATTTTTTGAAGGTAGTTTTCATATCGTTTTTTTTATGTTTTTATTGATTAAAAATGATTTAAAATTGTGATTAATTGTGGCTTTTTATTATTTTTACTTTGCAAAATTTTGGTTCTTTAAAGATAATAAAATCAGATTAAAAAACTAAACGAATTGCCTACTAAATAAAGAGAATTGAGCGTTTTCTTCCCCAAGAAATAAAATGTATAATAATCAACTTAAAATTTAATTAAATGAAACGTGTTTTAGTTGCAACTGCCGGAGGAGATTGTCCTGGTTTAAATGCCGTTATAAGGGCTATAGTAAAAAGAGCATCTCAGGAACGCGACTGGGAAGTTATAGGAAGTATTCAGGCTTTTAATGGAATATTATGGGAACCAACCGAGATAAAAATTTTAGATGAACATGCTGTTGCAGGAATTCATTTTCAAGGTGGTACAATAATCGAAACAACAAATAGAGGAGGTCCATTTGCGTGGCCTATAAAAGATAAAGATGGGAAATGGACTACCGTTGATCGTTCGGAAGAAATGATCAGAAAATTGATGTACATGGGAGTTGATGCCGTTATTAATATTGGGGGCGATGGTTCGCAACGTATTTCACAAGCTCTTTTTGAAAAGGGTTTAAATATTATTGGTGTTCCAAAAACTATCGATAATGATTTGTCAGCTACAGATACAACTTTCGGTTATCAAACAGCTGTGCAAATAGCAACCGAGGCTGTCGATAAGTTGGTAACAACTGCTGCCAGTCATAACCGGGTTATGGTTCTCGAAGTTATGGGCCGCGATGCTGGTTGGATTGCAATGAATGCAGCTGTTGCGGGCGGAGCAGAAATTTGTTTAATTCCTGAAATCCCTTATGATATAAATATCGTTGTTGATAAAATAAATGAACGATTTAAAAGAGATCGTGGATTTACCATAATTGTTATTGCCGAAGGAGCAAGTGCAATTGGTAAAGAAATGTCGCAAGAAAAAAATGATGAGGTTGGCTACACGAATGCAAGAATTTCTGGTGCAGCAACACGATTGGTTGAGGAATTAAAAGAAGCTGGAATAAAACACAGTATCCGAAAAGCTGTACTAGGTCATATTCAACGCGGTGGAGTTCCAATTGCATACGATCGTGTTTTAGCTACACAGTTCGGAGTACATGCTTTTGAGATGGTACTTGAAGGAAAATTTGGTGAAATGGTTTCATACCGTCATCCACATATTACTTCCGTGCCACTTAAAGAAGCAATTACAGAGCCTAATTTTGTAACTGCTGATACAGCATTAATGAAAAATGCCCGAGGCGTAGGTATTAGCTTTGGCGATAAATAAAAATAATTTATAAGAATAAAAAGCTGCTCTTAATTTTAAAAGCAGCTTTTTTTGGTTTAAATTAATTTACGTATTGATTTGAGAAAAAAATCTTGATGATTGGTTTTTAATTAGTTACAATAAAAATCTATTGATTCTCTTTCCTTAATGTTGTATCTCACACCACGAATAAAAACTTTTGAAGTTACACCTCCCTGATTACAAACAGTAACTTTTTCTTTGGTAACTTCAACCTTTAAAAGATTCTCCCTGTATTTTACAATAAATGAAAATAGTTCCCATTTCTGAGGAATGAATGGATTAAAATGCAACTCTTCATTTTTCAGTCGCATTCCTCCAAACCCCTCAACTATTGATAAGTAGGTTCCTGCCATGCTTGTAATGTGTAAGCCCTGATCAACTTCATCGTTATAATCGTCAATGTCTAATCGTGCAGTACGAAGATATAAATCGTAAGCTTTTTCCTTGTAACCCAGCTTTGCAGCAAGAATGGTATGAACACATGGCGATAAAGATGACTCATGAACAGTTCTCGATTCATAAAAATCAAAATTGCGTTTTATGGTATCTATATCGTAATTTTCATCAAATAAATAAATTCCTTGTAAAACATCAGCTTGTTTAATGAAACATGAACGCAAGATTCTGTCCCACGACCATTTTTGATTTATAGGCCGATCTTCCGGATTTAATTCTTCCACGGTTAGTAATTCCTTATCCATGTATCCATCTTGCTGCAGAAAAATGCCCAGCTTCTCATCTTCTGGAAAATACATGTTATCAACAATATTCGTCCATTTTCCTATTTCTTTAAGTTCGTTGAAATTTATTTTTTGTTTTAGATTTTTATATTTTTCCGGACTTTTGCTTTGAATTTTAGAAATCGATTTAATGGTATAATCTAAACACCAGGTTGCCATTAGATTCGTGTACCAGTTATTATGAACATTGTTTTCGTATTCGTTTGGACCCGTTACACCAAGCATTACGTATTTATTCTTTTCTTTGGAGAAATTAACGCGTTGAGCCCAAAATCTACTAATCGCGATTAATACTTCCAGACCATAATCTTCAAGGTATGATTCGTCTCCGGTATAACGCGTATAGTTGTAAATTGCAAAAGCTATAGCACCATTTCTATGAATTTCTTCAAAAGTTATTTCCCATTCGTTATGACATTCCTCACCATTCATGGTAACCATCGGATATAATGCAGCTCCATTGGTGAATCCTAATTTTTCACCATTTTCTATTGCTTTCGGTAAATGTCTGTATCTGTACAACAAAAGATTTCGGGAAACCTTTTTATCCGATGTACGCAGGTAAAATGGTAAGCAATATGCTTCAGTATCCCAGTATGTGCTTCCACCGTATTTTTCGCCGGTAAATCCTTTCGGACCGATGTTTAAACGCTCGTCATCGCCGGTATATGTCTGATTTAACTGAAAAATATTAAATCGGATTGCTTGTTGGGCAGCAACATCACCTTTTATTACAATATCACTATCGGTCCATTTACATTTCCATGCATTCGAGTGCAGTTCCAGTAACTTATCGAATCCTTTCTCAAACGATCTTTGTAATACATTATGAGCAGCAATGGTTAATGTATCAATGTTGTGATTTTCAGAATTTGTAATTGAAGAATATTTATAAATAGTAACTATATCGTCGGGTTTTATGTTTAATTCAATACTTTGAGCAATATACTTCTTTCTTTGTTCTTCCTTTATTTGTTCAGTAATTTCTACTCCGTTTTTTTGGATGTTAAACTTCATGCTGGTACAAACATGAAAACCTAGTTTTTTTGTTTTTACTGTTAAATACGCTTCGCCAGGTTTGCTTTCAATTGCAACTTCTTCCCAAAATTTTTCTTTATAATTTGAATCTTCGTTAATAACATCTGCATCAATAAAAGGAGTGATAGAGAGATTATCCTTTGTACTAATACTCCTTATTTCGTATTTAATACAACCTAATTCTTTTTCTTTAATACTTAAAAATCGTATGGTTTTAACCTCGATTAAATTATCATTTGGAAACTCGGCAATAAATGATCGTTCCAAATATCCTTCCCTCATATTTAAAACGCGACGAAAATTTTCAACTTTAACTTTAGAAAGATCAAGCTCTGTTTTCCCAACTTTAATGTTGATTCCAATCCAGTTTGGAGCATTTAAAACTTTTGCAAAATACTCAGGATAACCATTTTTCCACCATCCAACTTTTGTTTTATCGGGATAATAAATTCCGGCCAAATAGTTACCTTGAAGACTGTCACCGCTATATTTTTCTTCAAAGTTTGCTCTTTGCCCAATGTGTCCATTACCAAGGGAAAAAATGCTTTCAGAAGATCTCTGATTGGCAGGATTAAATCCTTCTTCAATTATACACCATTCATCATGTTTTAAATACTCGTTCATTTGAAGGGATTATTATATGTTTGAGATTTATTATTTAGTTAAATTATCAATCATTAAAACATTCATGTTGCTAAAGTCAGGAATTACTTTATCGGCATTCGAAAGGTGTTCGTACTTCCCAACGCCAATAGCCAGCATCCCTGCTCTTTTTGCTGCTTCAATTCCTGCTGCGGCGTCTTCAAAAACCATACAGTTTTCAGGATTTATATTTAGTTTGGCAGCTGCTTTTAGAAATACTTCAGGATCGGGTTTTGATTTAGATATCTGCAAACCATCAACAACAGCATCAAAAAAGCTGTCAAAGCCAATTCTTTCAAGTATTGTGTTTGCATTTTTACTCGAAGACCCAATGGCAATCTTGTAATTTGTATTTTTGAGATCAATTAAAAAGTTTTTAACCCCGGGAAGAATATCATTGGGTGTCATTTTTAAAATATAATCCCTATACCAGTCGTTTTTTAGATTGGCAATTCGATTTCTTTCATCTATAGAATCAATCTCAATTCCCCCGATTGAAAGCAGAATATCCAAAGATTCAAGTCGGCTTATTCCTTTTAATTTTTCGTTATGTTCAGGGGTAAAATCAAATCCATATTCATCTGCTAATCTTTTCCATGCTTTATAATGAAATATAGCAGTATCAACGACTACACCATCAAGATCAAATATTACGGCTTTTATTTCTTGCATTAATCTTTATCTTTTACAAAAACAACTAAAATTCCTGCTATGATCATTGAGAATCCTCCAAGTATTAGCGCATAAATTGGATGATTATCAAATAAGGTTTTTATTAAAAATCCTAAAACACTTGCTGCTAAAATCTGAGGTATCACAATAAAGAAATTAAATATTCCCATGTAAACTCCCATTTTGTGTGATGGTAGCGATCCGGTTAAAATAGCATAAGGCATTGCAAGGATACTGGCCCATGCTAGTCCTATACCTACAAATGGTAATAAAAGCATCGTTGGGTTAGTGATAAAGAAAATAGACGCTAAGCTTAAACCTCCAATGATTAAAGAAATTGAGTGAGTTATTTTTCTATTCGTATATTTTGCCAGAAGAATTAATAAGAAAGCAAATACAGCAGCAAAACCATTGTAAATACCAAAACAAATACCTACCCAGTTAGCTCCGTCATTATATAATGCAGATGTTGGGTCGCTAGTACCATAAACATGACTTGTAACACCAGAAGTAGTGTAAATCCACATTGCAAAAAGAGCGAACCAGGAAAAGAACTGAACAACAGCAAGTTGTTTCATGGTTGAAGGCATGGTATTAAAATCTGAAATTACAGCAACAAATCCGTTCTTTAGTTTCCCTGATTTTTTTAACAAGCCTGAGCTTAATTCCATGATACCAAACAAACTTAAACCAATAGATAATACATACACTTCCTTATCAACATGTATTTGGCTTAAGATAAATGTTAATACTAATCCAATGATTAAGAAAACAGATCCAATTTTAAAATCGCTTTTGGAGTTTTTAATATTTTCAATTTCTTCATTCTTTATTTGTTCTTCCAGTTCTTTATCTTCAAATTCAGCTAATTCTTCAGGGGAATATTCTTTGGTAGAAAAAACGGTCCATAATACTGAACCTAAAAATACTGCTCCTCCGATGTAGAAAGATAGTTTTACTGATAAAGGTATTTCGCCGGCAGCTGCAGTATTTGATATTCCTAACCAATTTGTGAAAATATAAGGTAAAAAGGATGCAATGATTGCACCCATCCCGATAAAGAAACTTTGCATACTAAAACCAATTGTTCTTTGTTTTGAAGGGAGCATATCTCCGACAAAGGCTCTAAATGGTTCCATCGATATATTTATTGATGCATCCATTATCCAAAGCATCCCTGCTGCAATCCATAAAGAGGGAGAGTTAGGCATAATCAGTAATGCAATGGAAGCAAGGATTGCTCCAACTAAGAAAAAAGGTCTTCGTCTTCCCAATCGGGTCCAGGTATTATCACTTAAATGACCAATTATGGGTTGTACAATTAAACCTGTAACAGGAGCGGCAATCCATAGAATTGGGATGCTGTTAATTTCGGCACCTAAGGTTTCAAAAATCCTACTAACATTGGCATTTTGCAAAGCAAAACCAAATTGAATTCCAAAGAAACCGAAACTCATGTTCCATATTTGCCAGAAACTCAGTGATTTTTTCTCTTTTTTCATGAAATATCTTTAATGTGATTTCAGATTTACTAAGTCAAAAACGTAATTTCAAATATAATAAAAATAATACAAACTTCCATGTATCTTATTGTTATGCAATGAATTACATTTGAATCTGTGGGGCTGAACAGCTTGTTTCAAACGTTTGCGAACTAAAAACGGGTAGATAAAAAAAGCAAAAAAAAATCCCACAACCTAAATGGAGTGGGATTTGAAGTGAAGGATATTTTTTAGGATACTTTTTCTAATTTTTTCATTACTTTAAAAATAAATCCGGCAGCAATGAAACATAAAATAATGAAAATTGCCCATACTTGCCAGATTTGAACTCTTGCATACAAGAAACTTCCAACTCCAAGTAGTAAGTTACCTAATGCAGTTGCCCCTAACCATCCACCTTGCATTAAACCTTGATATTTTGGTGGTGATACTTTTGATACAAAGGAAATACCCATTGGACTTAAGAATAATTCAGCAATGGTTAAAGTGAAATAAGTACTTATTAGCCATCCTGTTCCAACACGAAGGTGATTTGGATCAGATTGAATTGCTTGAAATGGTTCCAAACCTAAAGAACCAATCAATAAGATAAGGAATCCAAAAGATGTAATAATCATTCCAATACCAATTTTTCGCGGTGCAGAAGGCTCTTTTCCTCGTTTATTTAACCATGCAAAAATTCCAACAACAATTGGAGTTAATAAGACAATCATCGTTGGGTTAAAGTGCTGGAATAATTCTGGAGAAAATGCATTTACTTCAGGATTATTGCTATAGAAATAATAAGTAGCTAAAACGGATAAAGCTAATAAGCCAATACCTACAAGTTTTGTTTTACCTGATGAATCTCTTTTCAAGATATAAGTCAGAGAAAGAATTCCTACTACAATTGAAAGCAACGACCAAATATTAAATACAAGATAGGTAGCTGGTCCAACTTGCTGAACAGTGTAATCTCTAGCGAAAAGACTCATGGTTAGACCATTTTGATGGAAAGCCATCCAGAAGAAAATAACTACACCAAAAACAAGGAATAATGCAGTTAAACGCTGTTTAGTTTCCTCTTTTGACATTTCAATAATTTGAGTTCCTTTTTCAGCAACTGCCTTTTTAACATCGGGTAACATTCTTTTAAAAATAGTATAAATGATTAAAGAAATAATCATTGTTATACCTGCCACTGCAAAAGCATAGTTAAATCCAGTACCATATGCAGAAAGATAATCATGAGTAAAAGCCCCTAAGTCAGTAACTGTACTTCCTGTTACTTTATCTGCTAAAGCTTGTAAATCAGATTTTTCTGCTGCATTAATTAGCCCGGAATTAAATTTATGAATTAAAGCTGGCAAAGCATCGTCACGTAAAAATCCTTTTGATTTTATAAACCAGTTAATGATTCCGGAAGCTGCGCTTGGTGCAAATAATGCACCTACGTTGATACCCATATAAAACACACTAAAAGCAGAATCTCTTAAATGAGAATATTTTGGATCATCATATAATTGACCAACAACAGCTTGTAAATT
>KB225047.1_pt27 | contig 10420 bp, 8 predicted proteins | sample 524768 | NCBI WGS metagenome assembly AMQJ01 (sample SAMN00998488, study PRJNA167727) | sediment metagenome | isolation source: subsurface aquifer sediment | place: USA: Rifle, Colorado | collected Aug-2009
AAATGGCGATAGTACAATTATCGACTTTGAAGGTTCTATTGACGGAGTACTTTTTGAAGGCGGAGCAGCTAAAGAGTTCGCGCTTGTTTTAGGCTCAGGTCAATTTATCCCTGGCTTTGAGGATCAAGTGGTTGGTATGAATATCGGTGATGAGAAAGTTATAAAAGTGAAATTTCCTGAGAGTTATGGTTCAGACAAACTAGCAGGTAAAGATGCTGAGTTTAAAGTAACACTTCACAATATTCAAGAAAAAATCAAAGCTGAAGTTAATGATGCACTTGCAGAAAAATTACTTGCAGGACAAGATGATAAAAGTTTGGCAAATCTAAAATCTCAAGTAAAATCTCAACTGGAGTATGAGATTCTCTCAAAACTTTATAATGATGAGTTAAAACCTGCACTTTTAGAGACTTTTGTCGCTAAGATGAATTTTGATTTACCGGAGTTTGTAGTAGATCAGGAGATTGATGTTTCACTAAATAAAAAAGCTAGTACAATGAGTGAAGATGAGATAAAAGAGCTTAGAGAAGATGCAGATAAATTAAAAGCACTTCGTGAGACTTTCCGTGAAGATGCGACAAGAAGCGTAAAAGCAACTTTTATCATAGATGCACTAGCAGCAGCAGAAAACATTAAAGTTGATGAAAATGAGGTTATGCAAACTATATATTATGAAGCAATGCAGATGGGACAAGATCCTAGATTGGTTTATGATAAATATAAAAATTCGGGATATTTACCCGCTATTCAAATGTCGATGATTGAGGATAGAGTGCTTACGCAAATTCTTAACTCAAAGATGAAAGAAGCATAGTAGATGAGTTATGTTCCTTATGTAGTTGAAAAAACTGCACGCGGTGAGCGTTCTTACGATATCTATTCTCGTCTTTTAAAAGATAGAATCATTATGCTAAGCGGAGAGGTTAACGATTCTGTTGCCTCCTCCATAGTGGCACAGATGCTTTTTTTAGAAGCAGAAGATCCGGAAAAGGATATCTACTTCTACATAAATTCTCCGGGCGGTGTTGTTACTGCCGGAATGGCAATATTTGACACTATGAACTATATCCGTCCGGATGTAGCTACTATATGTATCGGACAAGCTGCATCCATGGGAGCATTTTTACTCTCAAGCGGAACAAAAGGGAAGAGATATGCACTCCCTCATGCAAGAATTATGATTCATCAGCCTTTAGGCGGTGCAAGAGGTCAAGCGACAGATATAGCTATTCAAGCTAAAGAGATTCTCCGTATGAAAGAGGAACTCAACCATATTTTGGCAAAAAATACCGGTCAAAATGTAAAAAAAATAGAAAAAGATACTGATAGAGATAATTTTATGAGTGCACAAGAGTGTAAAGATTATGGTATGATTGACGAAGTATTAATGAAAAAAAGTAAAGAATAGGTAGTATAAGGAGTTGATATGTCGGGGGCTTTAAGAAGTAGAACACGCCGTAGTACAACAGATGCGGAACCCACAAGTATAGTAACCGATAAAGTAGTAGAAGCTGAACCGGAGGGTGAATTAGAAGCTTATTCAAAAGAAGTATTAAGTGCATTAATGAAGGATGGTTTGCCTCCGACTCCAAATAACTTCTCTCTCTACTTTGATAGACTTCTAGAAGATAAAAGCCAAAATACCCGCAATCACATAGTTTCTATTCTTGAGCTTGAAGAGAGTAATGAAGATGAAAATAGCATAATGCTTGAACAAAGCCTTAAGCAAGGTTTTTCATCAATAAAAAATATTCTCGGAGTCACTGCAAATTTATACAAAAATATGGCTCTTATGACAAAAATATTGGATAAGAGAAAGCAAGAACTTGAGTTAAGTTCAGATACTCAAGAGACAAGAAATGTAGCTGCATCTTTAGAGTCAGATATTTCAAAACTCAATGTTATTCTTAAAAAGCAGAGCGGCAGCATGAAAGAGATGTATGACGATACTGCAAAGATTATAAAAAATGTTGAAAACGAAACAATATTTGATAATCAGTACGGTGTTTACAATAAACGTTACTTAATGGGCAAAATCGAACAGGAAATAGAGCTTATAAGAAAGTTTAAACATAAAAGCTCACTTATCATGATTGAGCTTTCACGCGAACTTAGAACAAGTGTCAACAATGAAAAAGCCATTATGCTAATGACAAAAACAATAGCACGGCTTCTGCTTAAAACATCAAGAAGAAGTGATACTGTTGCCCATTATGGAAATGGGGTCTTTACTATGCTTCTTAAACATACTGATATTGAGAGTGCAAAAAAAGCAAGCGAGAGACTTTGTGATTTAGTTTCAAACAGTAACTTTTTTCTAGCAGATCGAGAGATTCAGCTAAAAATCTCTATAGGAATTACAGATATTACTGAAAATCACTCAGTGGAAGAGATTATTGTAAGCTCAATAGACGGAATTGAAAAAGCTTATGAGAATCCTAAGGTAGATTTTGCAGTTCTATTAAGAAATAGTTAAAAGTAGAAATATATAAAAAGATGAAGTTAACCATAGTAGAATATCCGGATAAAAGATTAAAAGAGAGATCTAAAGCGGTTGAGAAATTTGACTCAGAATTGCATAGATTGTTAGATGCCATGTATGATATGATGATTAAATCAAACGGTATAGGTCTTGCGGCTGTACAAGTCGGACATGCTAAGCAAGTGCTTATCTTAAATATACCCGATGATAATGACGGACAACCGATTGATAATTTGATAGAGATGATTAATCCGACTATTATTCAAGCAAGCGGAGAGACAACTTATCAAGAGGGGTGTCTGAGTGTTCCAAGTTTTTATGAAGATGTTAACAGGTACGAGAAAATAGCTGTTACCTATCAAGATAGAAACAGTATTGCAAAAACTATAGAAGCTGATGGTTTATTAAGTATTGCAATTCAGCATGAGATAGATCATCTAAAAGGCATTCTGTTTATAGATAAACTTTCATACTCTCGCAGAAAAAAGTTTGAAAAAGAGTATAAAAGAGTTCAAAAAGAGAAAAAAATCTCTAAGGAATAACTTTTATATGACGTTTTGACATATAATTGCACATTTAAAAATATATAGAGTAAAATTGTATCAACTCAATTAAGGTTGATATATATGAAAATGGTCTCTTGTGCTACATATGAAGGTATAGAAGCAAAAGTTGTACATGTAGAATCAACTTTGACAAAAGGTTTGCCCTCGTTTAGTGTTGTCGGAATGGCAAGTGCTTCCATAAACGAAGCTAAAGAGAGAGTTAAATCTGCACTGCTAAGCAATGAATTTTCATTTCCTCCAAAACGCATAACTATCAATCTTGCTCCAAGTGACCTCAAAAAAGAGGGAAGCCAATTTGATTTAAGCATGGCACTTCTCATCGCCCTTGATTATCTAGAAAATGATTTTAGTGAGTGGTTTGTGTTTGGCGAACTCGGTCTTGATGGCATGGTAAAAGAAAATATACAGCTTTATCCGATTTTACTATCACTTGCAAATCAAAAAATTATTAACAAAGCGATTGTTCCGTATGAGAGTTTAGAAAAACTCTCTAACATTCCAAATATAGAGTTTTACGGCGTTAAAACACTTAATGAAACTATAGATTTGCTGAGAAATCCCTCGATTGTTCTTCCAAGTGTAGAACATAAAAAAATTGAGTATCCAAACTACACTATTGAGAATGAAGCGTACTATTATGATGACAATTACAGTGAAGATTTTTTAGATGTAAAAGGGCAAGAGATTGCAAAAAGAGCGGCACTTATATGTGCGGCAGGGTTTCATAACATACTTTTAGAAGGAAGCCCAGGCTGTGGAAAGAGCATGATTGCACAAAGACTTAGGTACATTTTACCGCCGCTTAGCTCTGATGAGATCCTAGAGATAGCAAAGTTAGATGCTCTTGAAGCAATTGAACCTAAATTTAAACCGCTTAGAAGCTTTCGCGCACCACATCATTCGTCTACTACAGCTAGTATATTTGGAGGAGGAAGCTACAAAGCTAAAATTGGAGAAGTAGGTTTGGCACATCGTGGAATCCTCTTTTTTGACGAATTGCCCCATTTTTCAAAAGTTGTTTTAGAAGCTCTCAGAGAGCCTTTACAGGACAATAAAATTCGTATTTCAAGGGTTAATGCAAAAGTTGAGTATCCGAGTGATTTTTTATTTGTAAGTGCTATGAATCCATGCCCATGCGGAAATCTTCTCAATAGCCAAAAAGAGTGCAGATGCAGTGAACTTGATATTCAAAGATATAAAAACAGGTTGTCAGATCCGTTTTTAGATAGGATTGATTTATGTATTGTTATGCAGCAGGTAAGCCCAAATGACAAATCAAGCATTACATCAAAAGAGATGCATTCTCAAGTTATAGAGGTTCACAAAAGAGTAAAACTTAGAGGACAAAAAAACTTTAATGCAAAGCTTAGCGATGCAGAGATAGATAAGTTTTGTACTTTAAGCGGTGAGGCTAAAGATATATTGGATATGGCGGTGCATAAATTTGCGCTCTCTTTTAGATCTATAAAAAAGATTCAAAAAGTTTCACGAACCATAGCGGACATTGAAGGATCTGGAATTATTGAAAAAAGGCATATTTTAGAGGCTATTAGTTACAGAAGAAGAGGGTAGAGATGCACTTTGTGCATCTTCTAAGTTTTATTATTTGCTTAAAATACCCTCAACAGCTACCTCAATTTTAACTTTCTCACCCACAGCCACACCGCCGGCTTCTAAGACTCTGTTCCATGTTACGTTGTATTCTCTTCTGTCAATGGTTCCATTAAGAGTAAATCCGGCTCTCTTTTTTCCTCCCGGATCAACAATCGTTCCGCCAAACTCATAATCAAGCACGACATCTTTTGTGACATCTTTAATTGTCAGCTTCCCGTACGCTTTGTCTCCCTTGACTTTATCAAGTACAAAAGCAATCTTTGGATATTTTTGTGCGTCAAATATTTCAGATGATTTTAAATGTGCATCTCTGTCTTCTATATTTGTATTTATAGAGTCAACTTCAATCTCACCCTTTAGAGCTTTAAGCTGATTGGTTTTATCATCTAACTCAAATGAGCCTGTAAAGTCTTCAAATTGACCGCTTACTGTACTTATCATCATATGCTTTACTTTAAAAACGACATTTGTATGAGCAATATCCACCGCATAATTAGCACCAAAGAGTGAACCGCATCCAAATAGCATCGTCACAATCGCAGAGTTTAAAACTTTCATATATTAATCCTTTTGTTAATTTGAAGCATTATCCACTAACTTATAGCAACACAGAGTTAAAATTGTCAATTAATGCCATTCTTTAAGAAAAGCGCAAAACATCATACATTATAGTATGTCGCATTTGGATGATACACTACAAGCGCAGATGTTGATTGTTCCGGATGGATTTGAAATGTCTCGCTTAGTTCAATACCGAACTCTTCCGGTCTCAAGAGATTAAAAAGAGGGCGGTTAAGTTCTAGATTTGGACATGCGGCATACCCAAAAGAGTATCTGCTTCCCTGATACAGATTCATCTTTACATCATTTAGTCTGTTTCCCTCTCCCTCAGAGATATTAAGATCCAGTCTTATCTGCTTATGCGCAATCTCTGCAAGTGCTTCGGCAAGTTCAACTCCTAATCCATGAAACTGGTAATACTCTGTGTAGTCGCCTCTATCGTATATCTCTCTTTCAGCGTCACTCAGCTTTGCTCCTGCACTTACACATGTAAAAGCGACAACATCATGTCTGTCTCTATGAAAAAAATCGCTGAGTGCGCGATGCGGCTCTTTGGATTGGCGTGGAAAAGTAAACTGCTCTTTTGCTCTTCCTATTACCATATCCAACGGCTCTTTGTTTATTTCACTCGGTGAGTTGTATCCTTCGCTCTCATCAAAAATCAAAAGTGTATTGTCATCGCTTCTACATGGCCAGTAACCGTAAAGTATTGTCGGCTCAAATAATTTTTCCTCTATAAAACGTTTTTTTAACTTTTCATACGCAGGCCAGACAACTTCTTCAAGCTGTTTTTCATACTCCTCTTTACTCATTCCTTTGGAACTGTACCCCCAGCGGGATTTAAAGAGGAGTTTGTGATTGATCCACTCAAAAGCCATCTCTATTTGCGATGGATTTAGCTTCAGCTCTCTTCTCCCCCAAAACGGCGGAGTAGGAACTTTAACATCACGAGATGGCATTTTAAGTTCGCTAAACGGTGGAATAATTACTTCTTCTTTAATTTTGACAATCTTTTCTTCTGCGTCTTTACCATGCAAATCCGTATCAAAATTTTTGGCTTCAATACGGCTCATCGCAGTTACACCGTCAAACGCGTCTTTGCAGTAAAATATAGGACCGTCGTAAAATGGACGGCAAAAATCATCTATAAAAGAGCGTGTAAGTGCCGCACCGCCAAGAAGTATGGGGATTTTTATGCCCTCTTTTTGAAGTGCTTCGAGATTCTCTTTCATAACTTGTGTCGATTTTACCAAAAGTCCGCTCATGCCGATGGCACTTGCATTTGACTCTTTAAGCGTTTTTATAAAGCTGTCTATGTCAACTTTTATACCAAGATTTATAACCTTAAAGCCGTTGTTTGAGAGGATGATGTCAACTAGATTTTTGCCGACATCGTGAACATCCCCTTTTACCGTTCCAAGAATTAGAGTCGTATCCACTTTTTTATCTATTTTTGGCAAGTATGGGTTTAGGTAATCAACCGTTTTCTTCATAGTCTCCGCACTTTGAAGAACAAACGGAAGCTGCATCTGTCCTGAACCAAAAAGCTCTCCTACTACTTTCATGGCATTAATAAGTATCTCGTTTACGATTATTTGGGGTTCGATTTTATGGCGTGCCTCTTCAACCAAGGGAATCATTCTCTCTTTATCGCCGTCCATAAGAAGTTTTGCGATTTTTTCTTCATCGCTCATAGCAAGATAGGCTTCATCAACCGCTTTATTGTCTACAGCCTCTTTTGTGCTAAAGTGCTCAATAAACTCAAAAAGAGAGGCAGCCTTTGGTTTTTTGTTGAAGATGAGATTATCGCAGATATCCTGATCTTCTTTGGAGATTTTATTGATGGGAATAATATGCTGTACATTGATAATAACGGTTGTTAACCCTGCCTCAATACAGTGGTGCAAAAACATAGAGTTTAGATATGGTCTTGCGTCTTTGTCCAGTCCAAAAGAGATGTTTGAGAGCCCGAGTGTAGTTCCCACTTCAGGATGTCTTCTTCTGAGTTCTCGTATCGCTTCTATTGTATTTATCCCTGCATCAAGATACTCTTCATCGCCGCTTCCCAGAGTAAATGTAAGAAGGTCAAAAACAAGATCTTCAGGCTTTATGCCATGCTCTTTGGTTGCGAGTTCATAAATCCGCTCAGCTACTTCAAGCTTTCTCTCAACAGTTTTTGCCATCCCGATTTCATCTATGGTAAGACAGACGAGGGCTGCTCCAAATTTTTTAGCTAAGGAGCAGACGGTATTAAACTTATCTATACCGTCTTCAAGATTCACGGAGTTTATGATAGGTTTGCCTCCGATACATTTTAAAGCTCTCTCAAGCGCTGCAGTCTGTGTAGAGTCCGGCATAAGCGGAAGAGCTATCTTCTGAGCATAGAGATCCATAACGCTCTTCATATCTTTTGTCTCGTCACGCCCTGCAAAGCCGACACTGACATCAAGTACATGTGCGCCGACTCTTACCTGCTGTTGTGCAACACTGATTGTTCCTTCGTAATCCTCGGCAAGCAAAAGTTCTCTAAAAGCTTTTGAACCTGTTGCATTTGAACGCTCTCCTATAAGAAGCGGAGCAGGTTTTTGCATAAGCGGCACGCTGGAGAAAAGTGAAGCTAACGCATTCTCCTGTTTTCCGCTTGGTATTTTTGGAGACAAGCTGCTAACTCGGTTAACAAGTGCACGGATATGCTGAGGCGTTGTTCCGCAGCATCCGCCTAAAAAGCTCACACCGTCATACTTTAAAAACTCTTCCTGCTTATCTGCAAACTCATCAGGCCCCATAGGGTAGTATGTGTAACCGCCACGATTTTGAGGAAGTCCTGCATTTGCATGTACGCTTATAGGTTTGCCCCAGATTTCGCTCAGCGTTTTTACATGTTTTAAAACCTGTTCAGGTCCTGTTCCGCAGTTAAAACCGAGACTTAAAATATCAAAAGGTTCAAGAATGGTCGCAATAGTTGAAGCATCCGTTCCGATAAGCATAGTTCCGCTTAGCTCTATCGTGACCGAGACCATGATAGGAATTTCAACGCATCTTTGTCGGTTTGCTTCTTGGCATGCATGAAGAGCGGCTTTTATCTGCAGAGGATCTTGACATGTCTCAAGCAAGAAAACATCTACTCCGCCGTCAATAAGAGCTAAACAAAACTCCGTATATCCCTCATACATCTCATCGTAGTCGATATGTCCTAAAGAGGGTAATTTTGTTCCCGGTCCGATAGAGCCTAAACAAAATCTCGGATGCTCCGGAGTTGAAAATTTGGCACACTCGTCTTTTACAAGTTTAGCTCCGGCACGAGTCAGTTCATATGCACGATTTCCGATATTGTACTCATCTAAAACCCAGCTAAATGAGCCAAAAGTGTTTGTAGTAATAAAATCTGCACCTGCAGTTAAATATGCATGGAAAATTTCATTTAAAACCTCAGGACATGTAACATTTAATAGCTCATTACACCCCTCATTGCCTTCCCAAGCCTCTTTTGGAATTTTTTCATCCCTTTGCTGAAGCTGTGTCCCCATAGCACCGTCAATGATAAGCGGTCTATTTTTTATAGTTTTTAAGATATACTCTTTTGTTGTCATGAAAATTCTTCTTCATATGTAAATTAGGTAAATTTTATCAAAAATGAGCATAAAAGAGGCTTTTACCCATTTTCATTGGTAAAATACCAAATGATTATAATAATTATAACAATAGATTAAAAAATATTTTGATATAATTTGTCAAAATAGTGTCAAAGGAGTGGACATGAGTGAGAGCAGCGTTGGTATAAAGTTACCGACTCCATGGAGGTATAAGAGATATTTTTTCTTTACTTTTTTAACAGTTACGGCTTTGGTTTTGCCGTGGATACAGATAGATGGGAGCCACTTTTTTCTACTAAGTTTTGATAAACTTAAGCTTCATCTTGGATTTGTGCAGTTTGATATGCAAGAGCTTTACCTTATGCCATTTTTACTTATGATACTTTTTTTAGGTATTTTCGGAATGACTGTTATGGGTGGACGCGTTTTTTGCGGCTGGATTTGCCCTCAGACTATTTTTCGCGTTATTTATCGTGACTTGATAGAAACAAAACTTTTAGGCTTAAGAAAAAGAATCAAAAACAAACAGCAAGAGCCAGATATGAGTCTTTCTGAAAATAGAATTAAAAAAGGTGTTGCCGTTACTTTATGGATTCTGCTTTCACTTATAGCAAGCTCAAATTTGATGTGGTATTTTGTTCCGCCTGAAGATTTTTTCAGCTATTTGGCAAATCCTCTTGAGCATATGATTCTATTTGGAACAATCTTTTTCTTGGCACTTTTTCTTATTTACGACATAGTATTTTTGCAAGAAGATTACTGTATATATGTTTGTCCTTACTCAAGAGTCCAGTCGGTTTTATATGATGAAAATACCGTTATGGCACTTTATAATACAAATAGAGGCGGACATATTTATGATGAACATAAAGTAAAGACATTTACAAAACAAAAGGATCTTCAAGCAGTCGAGCCGCATGCAGAGTGTACGGCATGTGAGAGTTGTGTAACCGTTTGTCCGACGCACATTGACATCCGAAAAGGGCTTCAGCTTGAGTGTATCAACTGCTTGGAGTGTGTGGATGCATGTACGGTGGTTATGGGCAAACTAGGCAAACCTTCGCTTGTTACATGGTCAAGTGAATATGAGATTATTGATAAAAAAGGGAAAACACAATATTTTCGCCCTAAAATAGTTGCATATATGATTTTGCTTGTAGGTTTAGCAATAGGAATAGTTATGATGGGAAGCAAAAAAGAGCATATGCTTTTAAACATCAACAAAGAAAACCGTCTTTATTCTGTCTCTAAAAGTGCGGATGGCAAAGTAATCGTTGATAATGCTTATGAGTTTTTAGTTCAAAATACACAAAATGATAAGATGGATTTTTACTTTGAAGTTATCATGCCAAAAGATTTAAAAGGAAGAATTGAGATTACTAAACCAACTGAACCTTTTGACGTTACGCCGGATGTAAAAAAGAAAAAAATTGTAGTGCTTAGAACGTATGATATGCTGGCAAACGACCCGAGACACGACACGATTATACCGATTACGATTCGTGCATACGCAGTTGGACATGAGGATAAAATCGTAGTTTTCAGAGAGTCTACTTTCACATATCCAAGAGCCGATGTGATTGAGAAGGCAAAATAAAATAGGG
>KB228669.1_pt136 | contig 10418 bp, 14 predicted proteins | sample 524768 | NCBI WGS metagenome assembly AMQJ01 (sample SAMN00998488, study PRJNA167727) | sediment metagenome | isolation source: subsurface aquifer sediment | place: USA: Rifle, Colorado | collected Aug-2009
TTCCCGCCTGATCCATGTTTCTATTTCCTATTATGATGGCATTTGGATGTTCATCAATGGCTTCTATAAAAGTTGGCAGATTCGATGCAAAATGCTGACCGTCAGAGTCAATAGTTATAGCATATTCATAGCCTTTATTCCAGGCAAATTTAAATCCTTGTCGCAAGGCATAGCCTTTTCCTTTATTTTTGGGATAACTAACTAAATCAATTTGAGTAAATTCTTTAAGTATTTCTGATGTATGATCTGTTGATCCATCATTTACTACAATTATCTGGCCGGTATATACCAGTACATCGTATATAACTTGTTTAATAGTATGATGGTTGTTGTAGGTGGGAATAATTACACAACACTTTTTCTCCCTGAATAATTCTTTGTATTTATTCTCAGCCATTCACTCTGGTATTATTTTGCCTTAAAGTTACCTTTAAATTTGTAAAAAACCTGATCGTTAAAATGTGTAACACTATTTACTTTAATTAGGTTTTGCTCCGTGTCGTATTTAACTTTAAGATCAATTTGCAATCTGCTATTAACCTCTGGATTTACCATGGCCATAAACTTAATATTATCAGCATATACCATTATAAGTTCCGTCCCTTCCACATTTTCCATTACCTCTTTAATAAGTTGAGTTAGGCATACTCCCGGTACAATAGGATTTCCCGGGAAGTGACCTTCATAAACTTCATGTTCTTTATTTAAGTCGATAATTGCTTTAATATTTTCCTTATCGCTGCTATCTAATTCAACTATGGTATAAAAATCTTCTAAAAGCATGATTTTACTGGATCAATTTTAAGTTCATATTTAGTTTAATCGTGTGATGTTCCAGGCTTATGTTTCCTGGAATATTAGCTTTGTACTCATGCAAACCTACAGATATTTTTTTAGAATTTCGTTTACTAATGTTTATGTTTTCTATCTTTTCTGATTCAACATTTAAAATGTAATTAAAGTTCAGTTTACCATTTTTTAACTGCCATATCTTTTGGTTTTGCTTTGAGTCTTCAATGGAGTATATCTTTTCAGGTATTATTTGCATTAGAAGAAGGTTAAAATCATCCTGGAAGGTATTGATGATGACTTTCTTATTGAGGCTTTCGATACAGTATTTTACATTTAATGTTCCCTGATTTAATTCGAAATCGAAAATCTTTAATCCAAATTGAGTTGTTAATGCAATTCGATAAATGTTTTCGTCTGTTTTTTTGATAATTAATAATCCACTGATATTATTTTTATAAAAGTTGATATCGGTTTTATAGATTAAAGTCTTTTCAGAATAGGGCAGAGCATAAGGAATATTTTTTATTTCGGAATTCGGTAATTCTGTTTTTGTGAGGTTTTTATACGGCGCTGAACAACTGGTTAAGATAAATATCCCAATTAATAAAAACAGAATTCTCCATCTTTTGAAAAGGGAGCTTTGGGGACTTGTGTTGAATTTGATAATAGATCTCCCTAACCCCCTTCTCCAAGGGGGAATAAATTCAAGAAAAGTTTTATTGAAGATTAAATTTATCATCATCAATGGTCTGATTCAGTTTTCTGTCTTTAAAATCAATGCTGGTATAATCATCAGAACTTTCGATCATTTTAATTTTTGCAACCGAAATATCCGATTTGTCGATATAAATTTTGATGATTTTTAACATACTTTTCATTTCTGGCAATTTAGGATCCAGTTCCAACAAATACTGGCTGGCATTTTCGAAGTACTTAACATCAAAGCGATCACTATCAGTAAATAGATTTCCTTGAATTGTTCCAATCATCATATTATTTATTTCGCTAAACATCTTGTTTGACTCTGTATCGAAAGTGCTTATCTTTTCCTCATCTTTAATGTAAATATTTTTATTATTAAAGACAATAATATAGCTGAATGGCTCTGAATATTCCCATCGCAACTGATTAGGGCTTTTGAAGAAGAATTCGCCTTTAGAAATAATATTCTCAGATAAGAAACTTAAACGTTTCTCTTGTACAAATTTACTTTGAATAGATTTTGCATTTTCTGAAAGCTTAACAAGTTCAGTTTTGGTTTTTGAAATATCCTGAACTTGTTTAAATCCATCTTCCTGTGCATATATTATTCCGGTAAAAACCAGGAGATTTATTATCGTGCTTAATATTCTCATATTTTTATGTTTTATTTTAATCAACGTGTTTACATCCGTTTTATCTGCGTTCTATTTTAATTACTTTTAACAGTTAAGACACAAAGGCGCAAAGAGTTTCCCTTTAATTTACTTCATATGCTTTAATGTTTAACAGCTCATCAAGTTGTACAATTTCATAATTTTCATTTTTACAGTATTCTAAAAATAATTTTAAAATATCAACTATGTGTTCTCTGTTATCATGAAATAGAATAATGTCGCCTGTTGATAATCTTTTCTTTATTCTTTTTAACGTTTCTTCGGTACTTTTAATAGTATCATAAGAACGAATGCTCCATCCAATGGTATGAAAATTAAAATCTTTAATCGCTTTATTTAAATAAGGATTGGTTACTCCATAAGGTGGACGAAATAATTTAGTTTTCTTGTTTATGATATCAAAAATTACTCCATTCGTTTTTTCAATATCCGATTTCATTTTTTGTGATGAAAATAAATCGAACCATCGATGATGAGAATAAGTATGATTCCCAATTAAATGTCCATTTTGATCAATCAGATTTAATAATTCTGTATTTGATTCGATCTGATTTCCAATACAGAAGAAAGTTGCTTTAACCTTATATTGTTCTAATAACTCTAATACTTTAGGTGTGATTTCAGCATGAGGACCATCGTCGAAGGTAATGGCTATTTTTTTTTCTTCAGTTTCCGCTTTGCAAATGCTTTGTATATAAGCTTGTGAACATATGTTTGCTGAGCAATAAACCAAATGTGCTAAAAACAATAAACTTATTATAATAAAAAATATCCCTTTCCATGGAAGAAAGAGATAAACCTGGATTAAAACAATGATGTAAAGAACGAATGTAGTTCTTGGTTTTATCATTGAGTTAATAAAAATATGGAGTGATCAACTTCTCTAAAATGATTATATACCAATACATTTCTGATTGGTTTTTCAGTAAAGCTTTCTTTTCTGAAACGAGCAACTTCAGGTACTTTCTGGTGTTTAATTGTATTTGCAGCAAACCATAATGCAAATGTTCCTACGGTATGAAAATCACCACATAAATGCTTAAAATAAGCATAATTTGTGGTGAAATAATTATCAGCTAAATGATAATAAACATCATCGGTATCGACATTTCCGTTTATACCTAAAACTACCAGATCAATATCATCTTTTGTAAGTCCGTTATTTTTTATAAACAGATCTATTTTAGATTCTACTTCTTCTTTGCTTTCAGGTTTATATATGGTTTTTATATTTTTTATTTTGGCATATGTATTTTGATTTTTCTTTCCAGATATTGAAAAGAAAGCAACACCTTCGCCAACAATTGTTCCTTGTGTTTTTGATTCTAAAAGTTCTAAGCTCTTAATTGTTCTATTTTTAACCCAACGCGTTTTTTTAACAATTGAATAATGTTCAGGAGTTACTTCATCGAAACCACCAACCAAAACATTTTCAGCATCTTTGTTTTCAATTAATAGCATTCCATCTAAAAGAGCACTTTCAAAAGAAAATCCACGGTGTGAGTATGTATTGTTGTAATTAAAACATTGTAATGCAATAGCCACCTGACCGCTTATCGTATTGTGAGTTGATTGTATAAATGCAGTAGGAGCAAGGAATTCTTCATTGTTATCTAAAACCTGATTTAAAAACTTTTCTGTATCCCCAACTAAACCTAATCCTGTACCTGTAATAATTGCACCCGGATTTTCAATACCTGCATCTTTTAAACAAAGTTTTGAAGCACTAATTCCCATTTTAATCAACTTACTCATTCTGCGAAGCTGAACAGGATTAACAAATTCTTTGTAATTAGGCTCAATACATGAAAGAAAATCCGTTTCATGATTTACAACATCAGCTAAAAAAATGCTACTGTCAGCAGTGTTTTGAGGAGATATATTACCTATTCCATTTATATAAACTTCCATACTAATATCTTGAAAAAATTAATGCTGAATTATTGCCACCAAATCCAAATGAGTTGGATAATATGTGATCAACCTTTACATTCTCTAATAATTCAGTAACAGGTTTAAAGTTCAATTCTTTCATTTGAGTTTTAAAATTCAGATTAGGAAAAATCATATTATTCTGAATACTTAATACTGAAATAACTGCTTCGACACCACCTGCTGCACTAGTAGTATGACCGGTATATGATTTTGTTGAGCTTACTTTTGGAATATTATCTCCAAATAAAGTTTGAATTGCTCTTCCTTCAGATAAATCGTTGTTGTCGGTTCCTGTGCCATGCGCATTAATATAATCAATTTGCTCAGGTTTTAAGCCACTTTTATCCAGAGCTTCTTTCATTGCAGCATATGCTCCCTTTCCCTCAGGAGTAGATGCAGTTTGATGAAAAGCTTCACATGAATTACCATAACCGGTTAATTCAGCAAGCACTTTTTTTCCTGTTTCTTTTACTACATCTTCTGATTCTAATACTAAGAAAGCAGCACCTTCGCCAAGATTTAATCCCATACGATTTTCATCGAAAGGCTTACAGGGTTCACGATCTAAAATCATTAAGGTATTAAAACCGTTCATGTGGTAACGGGTTAAGGATTCAATTCCCCCGGCAATAACCCGATCTAATAATCCATTTTTAATCATTCGGGCACCCAGCATCATTGAGTTTGCTGCTGATGAACATGCTGTACTTGTGGTAGAAACAAATTCTTTAACTCCTATGTAATCAGCAATACGCTCGGTACTATCGCCACAATCATGAGACTCAATAAATTCAATATGATTGGTTGTTGTGAGCAGATCTTTGTAATGAAGCTCACTTTTATCCATTCCACCAACTGTAGTTCCGGAAATTAATCCGGTTCTTTTTTCTTTAATATCTGAGATTTGAGCACTTTTAACTGCTTCAGCGGCTGCTATAATGCCTATTAATGTTGCGCGTGTATACGATTTATTCTTATCTAAACCAGATCTTTCGATTAACTCCTCTTCTGAAAGCTTAACTTCAGAAACAGGAATTACTCCTTTATGAATTGTGCTTAAATATTTTATATGCTCAACACCTGATCTTTTTAATTTAAGAGATTCAAGTGTTTCTTCAACATTATTCCCAATCCCCGATATGATGCCTATGCCGGTAACAAAAACCCTTTTTGACATTTATGGTACTCCCTTTTCAGCGTAAAAATTATTTTTTCTTCTCTTCGATATATTCAGCAATAGTTCTTATTGAATAGAAAATCTTTTTACCATCTTTTGGATCTTCAATTTTAATTCCATATTGTTTTTCAAGTAAAACAATTAATTCTAATGCATCAATTGAATCAAGTCCTAAACCATCACCAAATAGGGGTGCATCTGTATCTATATCAGCAGGTTCAATGTCTTCTAAGTTTAATACTCCAATAACCTGTTCTTTAATCTTTAATAATAACTCTTCCATTTCTATTTACTTAATTAATTGATTTATGAATTCGGGTTTAAAACTAATATTATCTTTTTTATTTTCCTTATTTTTTTCTACTAAAAACAACATCGCACTATATTCGCCATCGATATAATCTGCCCAACCTGCAATACAAGCATCTAATTTACCAGAATTTAACAGTTCATTTACATGGTGGCTCATAAATTCTACATCAAATTCTTTAGCTATAAAACAGGTGTTTTCGCCCTGGAACTTGTTGCGAATGCATATTTCACCAATCATAACATTAGGTAAAGTATATACAAAAACAGCAGGACTCGGGAAATAGTTCGATTTATCTTTTATGGTATCGTTATATTTTAAATCTGTATCAATTGATGAATGTGAATTTTGTAGGATAACACCTACTTTGTCAGGATCAATTTCTTTGATATGCTCATTAGCTTGTAAAACAATCTCCGAAGCAATAAAAGCAACTTTACATAGATTATCCATTTTAAAGTATTTAGGATAACTTATTTCGTAATGCTTATACACTGATTTCATAAAAGCACCGAATTCATTTTTTTCAGAATCTACAATTTCAGTCTTACCATCAACAATAATTTGATGAGGCTTTATGATACAATATTTTGAGATAACATTTTCCATAGTACTAATCAGCATTTAGTTCAGAAAAGTAAGCTGCTGCATTACTGCCACCAAACCCAGATGCTGTTTTTAAAAAGTTGTTTATTTCTGTTTGTTTAAATTCTGTAATTACATTTAAAGGTTCGCTTACTCCATGTTCTGAGTAACCAAGCGATTGGATCAAACAATTTTCTTTAATGGAATGAATCCCTGCTATACATTCAATAATTCCTGCAGCACCAAGTGTATGACCCCAATAAGCCTTTAAACTATTTACCGGAACATGCTCTAATTCTGCCCACTTAATTGCCTTGGATTCCATTTCATCGTTATATGGAGTTGCAGTTCCGTGGCCCGAGATGTAATCAATATTCGTGTTTGTTTTACCGGCCTCTTTTAACGTATTTCTTATCGCATAATATAATCCATCACCAGTTCTTGAAGGTCCTGAAATGTGGTTTGCATCATTTGAATTGGCACCTCCTCTGAAAATAACAGGTTTTTCTTCTTTCACTAAGTCCTTATTCGATGTCATGATTATTGTTCCAACACCTTCACCTAGTGTAATTCCTGTTCTGTTTGCATCGAATGGCTTACATGGCTCATCACTTATAGCTTTAAATGACTGAAATCCTGATGGTGTAAACTCAGAAATAATATCTCCACCACAAACGATCACATTTTTGTATTTTCCGTTTCTTAAATATTCTGCAGCAACAATAATTGCTGTAACTCCGGATATACAGGCGTTTGAAACAAAAACTGGTTTTACAGCAGAATTAAAAAATTTACATACTTGATCAGAAATAGCCCACAAATTGATTCTATCCTTATCAAATGGATGATTTTCGTTTTCAATAAGATCAATATTCCCTTTTACAGATGAAAAAACAAATAAGGTATTTTCTTTGGAAGGGTCAATATCGGTTTGTTTTAATGCATCTGTAATAGATAAAATCATCATTTTCTCAAGACGCGTGTATTTTTCAGGTTTATCTATTCTTGAAAATTCAGTTTCTAATCTCTTCGAATCAACAATTGATGTTTGTAATGGAATCTGGGTGATTTTTGGATCAGAAGTTTTTTTTATTCCGGATTTACCCAATTTAAGATTATCAAAATTTTCCCGGCTCGAGAATCCTAATGATGTAATTATATTGTCTGCTATCGTATAAATATTATTCATAATCAGAATGCTGATTTTACTTAATGAGGCCCATTTTTTGTTTCCATTCAAGGAAAAATTCAGGACAAATTAGTACAAGCTCACGATCAAGATTTAAAAATACCTGAATACTTTCTCCTGTAGCTGCTATTTTATTATTCTTTTTATTGTAAATAGTATATGCGAAATGAATTTTTGCAGCATCGTGATCAATGAATTTTGTTTCAATAATTGCTGAATCTCCATATTCAAGTGGGGTTTTGTATTCAAAATCCAATTTTACAAGTGGAGTTAAATGTTTATTCGCGTATACATCGAGGTAACTTAATCCAAGTGCTTTACCGAAAGCTTCACGTCCATCCTCAAAGTATTTTGCGTAATTACCATGCCACACAATTCCCATCGAATCAACTTCGCTGAATCTGATTACTATTTCTGTTCGATGTATTAATGTTTTTTTATCCAATTTCAATTTTTTTTATGAATTCGCTAAATTAAGTCCTAAGTTTTAATAATTAGAATTTTAAGTAAAAAATTATCAACAAAGTTTTAAAAATTTCAGATTTCAGATTTCAGATTTCAGACCTGTCCGACCGGTTTACATGCCAAATGGCATTACAGGCGGGTTTCAGATTGTATTCATGTTGTTTTATTTTGAAACTTGAAATTTGAAACATGATATCAATTTTATTTTGTCCTTGTGTAGTTATTATAAACCATAGCAACCAAAAGCATAAGCACAAAGAAAATCAGCAATTTAGCTGTTTCAGCTAAAACAACAAAAATATCTCCACCACGAAGGAATATATCGTAAAATCCATTTAATCCCCAATGCAAAGGAGAGAATTGACTTAGTATTCTTATGGTATGCGGCATTACATAAACTGGAACCCAAATACCTCCCAGGGCAGCAAAAATAATAATTGAAACAGCACCAAAAGTTGCAGCTTGTTCATGAGTTGTAGCAATAGTGCCAATTGCTACGCCATAGCCTGTAGCTGCTAATCCTGAAGCTAATGCCATAACACCAAGTGCAATTTTATGAGGGCCTATTTCAAGCTGAGGTAATCCCATGAGTGGCATTATATAAACTCCTACTAAAAGCATTAAAATAAACTGTAAGAAGGCAACACCAAGGAATACAAATATTTTACTAAACATTACCGTTACGAATGAACCAGGCATTGTTTTTAATCGAAACGCACTGCCATCTTCACGTTCCTTAATAATATTTCCGGCTAAAGGTAATACGATAAAAAACATAGCAAACATGGTCCATGCCGGAACATTATGCTGAACTGAATTTGGAAGCTTTTCAACTCCTGTTGTTGAAGCATAAACTTCCTGATATTTTATGGTTTCGAAACTTTCGAATTTGATAGGTTTCTGATCTGGCATCATTTGTGCCAAAGCCTCAGAAAAATTCTTAAAGAACATCTCAATTTCAAGTTGTGATGTAAATTCTTTTAATGAACTTAATACTGAATTTTTAAATGATTGGCTTGTTGCAGGATCAATATAAATGGTAATATCAACAGTACTTTTCTTTGTTCGCTTTTTAACTCCCGGGATATTAAAAGATTTAAAAGATTTGTTAATTAATGTACTAACATTACCCCGAATAGCATCGGTTGCTCTTGCTGGAATTACAATTCCTAATTTATATTTACCTTTTGCTACAAGTTCTTTTGCCAGTTCTTCTGTTATTTTTTCTCCATCTATTTCTTCAACGATTTGAAAAAACTCGGAGGCGTATAATCCTTTTGTAATAGCCTCACCCAAACTGTCCTTGTCGTTGTTTACAAGAATCATGGAGATGTTAACCTCTTTAACTGTTCTAAAGGTTGCATCTTGAATCAAAGTCATTATTAAAATAAGTACCAAAGGCATTATAAATAAAATAGCCAAACCAGCTCTGTCTCTAATAAGTACCAGAAACTCTTTATATATTGATGAAAATAATCTTCGCATATCTTATTAATTTATTCGTCGCGTAATGCTCTTCCAGTTTTGTGTAAAAAGATGCTTTCCAAATCGGTAAATTCTTTTTGGCTAGCAATCAGGTCTTTTGGTTTTCCTTCAGTTATAATATGCCCTTGGTCAATAATTGCAACTCTTGAACAAAGATTCTCAGCCTCTTCCATATAGTGAGACGTGTAAATAATGGTTGTTCCTTCTTTATTTATATTTCGAAGATGATCAAGAATAACATTACGAGACTGCACATCTACCCCAACTGTAGGTTCATCCAAATAAATAATTTTGGGTTTATGAAGTATTCCTGCGATTAGATTAATTCGACGTTTCATGCCACCAGAAAAAGTTTTGATACGGCGATTTGCATTTTTTTCTAATCCAAAAAGTTCAAGACATTCATTTATTCTATTTTTTAATTCTTTCCCATATAATCCATACATATGACCAAAAAATGTAAGATTCTCTTTGGCTGTTAATGATGGATATAATGCTATTTCTTGCGGAACAACTCCAATAATGTTTTTTATTTTTTCGGCAGAATGTTGATATTCCATTCCATCGATAAATACATTCCCTGAGGTTGGACCAAATAGTCCGCATAAAATAGATATGGTTGTTGTTTTTCCAGCTCCGTTTGGACCTAATAAACCATAAATCTCACCTTTATGAATATCCAGGCTAATATTATCAATGGCTGGTGTATTTGAGCCCTTGTAATATTTAGTAAGGTATTTAATTTCAATTATATGATGATTTTCTTGCATTAGCTTATTAATTTCTTTAATTCAATAAAAAACTTCTCTTCATCATCAGCAATATCAAGCATAAGGTTAGCTACTGTATTGTATCCATCAGGATCGGATGAACGACCTTTGCAGGTTTGTGCTGCTAAAGATGAAAAATTACGCCACTTATCACCAATCTTTGTCATTTTTTTCGAAAGCTCAAAATATCTTTCATCTTTCATAACCTCTGCAACTTCTTGTAAAAATGCCGCATAAATAAACCTAAATCCTGCACCTCCGGTACCAATTTCTTCGAGCATACGAACTAACTGGGCTAAGTAGGATGCAGCTTTTCTTGCTCCCAAATTATTGG
>KB228669.1_pt66 | contig 10381 bp, 9 predicted proteins | sample 524768 | NCBI WGS metagenome assembly AMQJ01 (sample SAMN00998488, study PRJNA167727) | sediment metagenome | isolation source: subsurface aquifer sediment | place: USA: Rifle, Colorado | collected Aug-2009
TATTTCTACCGATGCTCAGAATTTGGCAGGAACAGCAATGGTGAGTGACTATGTTTGGACATTTACTACAGTGATTCCACCACCGATCGGATTGTTCTTTGGAGTTTTCGGAGGAAATGCGGGAATAACTAATCAAGGATTATATACTGTAGTTAATGGGAGAATAGGTACAACAGCTGCCTCTACTTTGGTAACAGGTTTCACAGATGGTACGAATGCTGATGTTTATACTGTGACACCTCTTAATAATGGACTTGTAACTGATGGAATATATACTGCTGCGCCTCCTCCAGGAAACGCTACTAATGCAGCAATTGCATTAGAAGGATTGAATGCAGCCACAGATCTTTATCTTAGCATTTCTCCAGCTTTAATGCCAGGTGGTGCTGTTAATCCGGGAGCAGGTGAACTAGGTGGATTAACATTAGCTCCAGGTATTTATGTAGCCTCTAGCTCTTTTGATATAACAAATGGCGATCTTACATTAGATGCACAAGGTGATCCCGATGCAAAATGGTACTTTCAAGCACCTTCTACTTTAACAGTAGGTGATTCTCAAGCAAGCAGTGTTGTGTTTTTAAGCGGCGTAGGTAATCCTAATAATGTATATTGGTATGTTGGTTCAACAGCTGTTATTAACTACGCCGGTGGTGGAGTTATGGTTGGAAACATTATCGCTAATTCTGGAGTAACTTTGTCTTCTCCTGCTAACAGTACAAATGCTAGCGTAACAACTTTAAATGGTAGAGCGATTTCACTAGTATCTTCAGTTACTATGGTAAATACAGTTATTAATGTACCTACTAATTAGTTAAAGATAAATTTAATATTCAAGTAAATAAATCCCGTCTCGCGGCGGGATTTATTCAAAATCGATGAAAAAATTAAAAAAAAATTAAAAAAAAATGAAAACTAAAACTAATTTCAAAATAAGATCGTGCATTGCATGGTCATTCAACAAGCTCTCCCTAAAAAGCATGGTTTTGATTGCTTTTGCATGGTTAAGTATTCCATCGCCTTTGCAGGCTCAAGATGTCGAATATACGAGACCTTCTTGGAGATTTGGTGTAGCCGCCGGAGCCAATTTTAATTTCTATCGTGGATCTACACAACAATTGGATGCTGCTTTTACTTCTCCTACTACTTTTCACAATGGAAATGGATTAGGATTGTATCTAGCCCCTGTTATAGAATTTCACCGTCCTAATACAATGTTAGGTGTCATGTTTCAAGCAGGATACGACAACCGTCAAGGTACTTTTGACCAAATAACAACACCTTGTAACTGTCCGGCAGATTTAGAGGCAAAACTTAGTTATATCACCGTGGAACCAAGCTTACGTTTTGCTCCTTTCAAATCTAATTTCTATTTATATGGAGGACCTCGTTTTGCTTTCAATTTGGATAAATCATTTACTTACCAATTAGGTATCAATCCGGCTTATCCAAACCAAGCACTAAGCCCTGCAGTAGAAGGCGATTTTAGCGATGTAAGGGAATCTCTTATTTCGATGCAAATTGGCGCCGGATACGATATTCAACTTTCTTCGACCAGTCACAAAACACAATTTATACTCTCTCCTTTCGTTGCTTACCATCCCTATTTTGGTCAGGATCCACGTTCAGTAGAAACTTGGAACATAAATACGATAAGAGCGGGTGCTGTGCTTAAATTTGGTCGTGGCAAAAAAATTGAAAAACAAAACGAAGTTGTAACACCAGATGCAGTAATAGTTGCCGTGGTGGTGGTAGAACCTGAAGTTACCTTCGCAGTTGCCGCTCCTTTGAATGTTCCTGCTGAGCGACGTGTAAGTGAAATATTTCCGCTTCGCAACTATGTTTTCTTTGATCTTGGATCAACTAAAATACCAAGTCGGTATTCGTTGCTAAAAAAAGAGGATGTTAAATCTTTCAGAGAAGACCAATTGGAAATGGTAACTGTTGGAAACCAATCAGGTCGTTCGGCAAGACAAATGAGTATTTATTATAATGTTATAAATATTCTAGGCGAACGGATGATAAAATATCCTTCAACTTCCATTCGTTTGGTTGGATCGTCTGAACTAGGTCCTGAAGATGGCAAAGAAATGGCTGAATCTGTAAAGGTTTATTTAGTAACTGTTTTTGGCATTAATTCTACAAGAATAAGCACCAGTGGTCAGTTTAAACCAGCAATTCCATCAGAAAAAGCAGGCGCAACACAAAGTCTTGTCCTTCTTCGTGAAGGAGATCGCAGGGTTTCTATCGAAACAAACTCTCCGGAATTATTAATGGAGTTTGTGAGTGGCCCAAGCGCACCCCTTAAACCATTGAAAATCGCTGTTGTTCAAGAAGCTCCAATCGACAGTTATGTAAAATTTGATGTGATTGGTGCCGACACCGCTTTTGTTTCATGGTCGTTGCAAATTACTGATTCGGATGGAATAGTACAAGACTTTGGTCCTTATACACAAGAAAGCGTAATTATTCCCGGAAAATCCATTTTAGGAACTCGCCCTGAGGGAACGTATAATGTTAAAATGATAGGAAAAACCAAACATGGCACTCTCATTACCAAAGAAACCTCAACACATATGGTATTGTGGACTCCAGGTGAAATTGAAGAAGGAACACGTTTCAGCATCATTTTTGAATTCGACGAATCAAATGCAATTTCTATTTATGAAAAATATCTGACGGATGTAGTAACACCTATGATTCCTAAAAATGGAACAGTTATTATTCATGGTCATACCGATATCATTGGAGATTCTAATTACAATCAAAAACTATCGATAGATCGTGCTAATGAGGTGAAAAATATCATTGAAAATAGCTTGGCAAAAGCAGGAAGAAATGATGTTAAATTTGAAATTCACGGATTTGGCGAGGATGAAACCGTATCTCCATTTGGAAATAGTTTGCCAGAAGAACGTTTCTATAACAGAACTGTAATCATTGATGTTATCCCAGCTATTAAATAGAGAATTTATTAATCGATTACACGTTTTTAAGTTACAAAAAAAGGGGCATTTGCCCCTTTTTTAATTTTTGGATGAAATAAGAGATTACATTTAAAAATTCTATTTTGCCACTCAGCTTATTTTAAGTGGAAAGTCATGAGTAAATATACAAAATCAGATATAAATTATTTGTCTTTCCCAAACCCAAAATCCCCCCATCCGTCGATAAAATCTCCCCAAACGTCTATTGCATTTTAATAGATTATGAACACCTAGTAGTTTCGGTTCAAAATTGAAAGCAATAGAAGCTATGAAAGCCATGAAAACAATTACAACAAGTTTTCTGATTACCGCCTTCCTGATGATCTTTTCAGGAATAGACGGCAAAGCACAGAGTAAGACCTGGACACTGGAAGAATGCATCAACTTTGCATTGAGCAAAAATGTCCAGATTCAGAAAGCCGATCTGACCAACGACCGGAACCAGCTTTATTCCGACCAGTCACAGGCTAACCGTTTACCTTCGGTCAACGCCTCGATCCGCCAGAATTTCAACTGGTACAAAGGATTTGATTCTTCAACCGGTGGCTACGGAAGTAGCAACGGATCGAACAGCACAAATTATTCGCTGAATTCGAGTGTTTCGCTTTATAACGGCGAAAAACTGGCGAACAAAATCAAGCAGGCCGAACTTGTTTTGCAGAGTGGACATCTTTACTCGGTAACGATAAAGGAATCAGTTGGTTTAAATATCCTCAATGCATATCTGCAGGTTTTGTATGCCTACGAAAGTGTAAGCAATGCCGAAAAGCAAATTGTATCAACTACCGAACAGCTGAATCTATCGAAAGAGCGTATGAATTTGGGCGTTATTTCGATGTCGGACTATTTGCAGATCAAATCGGAACTTGCTGCTGAAAAATCTACGTTGGCCTCAGCTCAAAGTCAGTTGTCGATGGGGAAGGTCACACTAATGCAGTTGATGGAATTGCCTGTTGATACAAACTTTGAAGTTAGTTCACCAAACCTGGACAAATTGCTGATCGAATCATCTCAGCCTGATGCTCAGGAAATTTATAATCTCGCATTGGGCATTAAACCACAGATTAAAAATGCTGAACTGACAAAAGAAAGTACCAAACTGGATGTGGAAATTGCAAAGGCCGATGCGCTTCCAAGTCTTTCGATGGATGCAGGTTTATCTTCTGGCTATTCGAGCCTGACAAAAAATTCGGTGTACACTCAGCAGTTAAAAGATAAAGTAAATCCATCCGTCGGGCTATCACTTTCAATCCCGATTTTTCAGAAAAAACAAATTAAAACGAATGTTGCGCTTGCAAACATCTCGGTGTCTGATGCTGAACTTGATGAGATCAATACGAAAAATCAACTCCGGAAAGAAATTGAACAGGCTTGCCAGGACGTGGTGTCGGCCAAATCGCAATATACCGCCAGTCTCGAACAAAAACAATCGTCTCAGGAATCGTACGATGTTGTCACCGAGAAATACCGCCTTGGATTACTTAACTCGGTTGATTTCCTGGTTCAGAAAACCAACTTGATTACTTCCGAAAGCAAGTTACTGCAATCGAAGTTCAACGTGATTTTTAGCTACAAGGTGGTTGATTTTTATAAGGGAATTTCGCTGGCTTTTTAAAAGTCGCGTAAAACTGAGCATTTCAGTAGATAAAGATGCTAAAATAAGTTCAGCATGACACTCCGAATCTTGCTCGCCAAGTTACAGGAATCACCCTGAAATTGTTTCAGGGTCTGTCAAAATGGAATGGTAATTTAAATTATTGAAACATCAAAAAATAATATATCATGAAAAAGAAATTCATTTATATCGGATCAGCAGTGATCATTTTAGCAGTAGGTTTTTTTGTCCTTCGGTCGTTGAGAAGCACCAATCAAACATTTGCATTTGATACCACAAAAATTGAAAAAGGAACCATCAGCAGTACAGTAACTGCTACCGGAAAGCTCGAAGCCATCACCACTGTTGAGGTTGGTACCCAGGTTTCAGGAGTGATTAATACAATATTTGTAGATTTTAACTCGCTGGTGAAAAAGGGTCAGATTCTGGCCCAGATCGATGAAACACCACTATTAGCCCAGCTCGAACAATCTAAATCTACGGTCGATCAGGCTGAAGCTCAGGTGAAATATCAAAAAGCTACCTACGACCGTTATCAGGTGCTGATTGGCAAGAAACTGATCGCGCAGTCGGATTTTGATCTGGCTGAATACAATTACAACAATGCGTTGTCGTCGCTTAACAATGCCAAATCGATGTACGATAAAAACAAAATCAATCTTTCGTATGCCCGAATTTATTCGCCCATCGACGGGATTATCCTCGACCGTGCCGTTGATGAAGGTCAAACTGTTGCAGCCAGCTTTAACACGCCAACCCTTTTTACCATCGCCAACGATTTAACCCAGATGCGTGTGGAGGCCAATGTGGACGAAGCTGATATAGGTAATGTGGCTATGAGCCAGCGTGTAGAGTTTACCGTTGATGCCTATCCTGAACTAAAATTTGCCGGTTTGGTAACCGAAATCAGGATGCAACCGGTTACAACTTCTAATGTGGTTACCTACACAGTGATCATTCAGGCGCCTAATCCGGACAAAAAACTGATGCCCGGAATGACAGCCAGCACAACCATTTTTGTGAACGAAAAGAAGGATATTCTGGTAGTTCCGGGGAAAGCAATCCGGTTTACACCTATTCAGGAAACCTATTCGTCTTACCTAAAGTCGTTGCCGATAGATATCGCCAAAAAGATGGAATTGAAAGTTCCTGTCACTCCAACAGACAAGGAAAAAACGTTTCTCTGGATCAAAAACGGGCAGGTTATTAGTCAGTACGAAGTAAAACTCGGAACCAATGATGGGATTAACTACGAATTAGTTTCAGGCCTGAACGAAGGAGATGAAATTATTTTATCGATGACGGCTCAAAAAGCTGTTGCTGAAACAAAAGCGGCTAAAAGTCCATTCATACCTTCACGTCCGGGACAAAAAAAGTAAAATCATGAACCATTCAATTATAGAAGTCAATCATCTGAAAAAGGATTTTTACGTCGGCGATGTCACTGTTCGTGCCTTGAAAGGGATTAATCTGATTATTCAGAAAGGCGAATTTGTCGCCATCATGGGAGCTAGCGGATCGGGCAAGTCAACCATGCTGAACATTCTGGGCTGCCTCGATAAACCTTCTGAAGGCAATTATAAACTCGATGGAATCAGTATTTCGGAACTCAACAGAAATGAACTGGCCGAACTGCGCAACCAAAAGCTGGGCTTTGTTTTTCAGTCGTATAACCTGTTGTCGCGCACATCCGCACTCGAAAATGTAGAGCTTCCGCTTTTCTACAACAACAAGGTGAAATCCAGGGAACGTAAAGAACGAGCCATTGCTGCGCTTGAGTCAGTCGGACTGGCCGATAGGATGCATCACATGCCCAATCAGCTTTCGGGAGGACAACAACAGCGCGTGGCTATTGCCCGTTCGCTGGTGAACGATCCGGTGGTGATTCTGGCCGACGAAGCAACCGGAAACCTTGACACGCGGACTTCTTACGAAATTATGGAACTCTTTCAGCGGTTGAACACTGATCAGGGAAAAACCATCGTTTTTGTAACTCACGAACCGGATATCGCCAGACTTACTTCACGGAACATTATTTTCCGCGATGGACTGGTGGTGAAAGAAGTCATGGTCGATGACAGATTGTACGCGACCGATATGTTAAAATCATTGCCCCTTGGGGATCACGAAAACTAAAACTTCAAAGAAATGAACTATTCAAATCTTTTGAAAATTGCAAAAAATGCACTGATGCGAAATAAATTCAGGGCATTTCTCACCATGCTGGGAATTATTATTGGAGTGGCATCGGTCATCGCCATGCTGGGCATTGGTCAGGGGTCAAAACAAAGTATCCAGTCGCAGATGTCGAGCATGGGTTCAAACCTAGTTTTTATTATGCCGGGTTCGCAGCAAAAGGGCGGTGTCATGATGGGCGGATCTGCAAACCAAACGCTCCGGATGGAAGATCTGATCGCCATTCAGCAACAATGTTCGGCCATTTCAGCTATTTCTCCTGAAGTTCGTACCAGCGGACAGGTAGTTTTTGGAAACGAGAACTGGCCGACTTCCATTTACGGAGCAAATGCTGCCTATCTGGGCATTAAAAAATTTGAAGTTGAAAGCGGACGGGTTTTTACCGAAAAGGAAATTACAAGCCTGGCCAAGGTTTGTCTGGTCGGGCAAACTGTGGTCGAAGAACTGTTTAAGGGTGTTGATCCAATCGGGCAAACTATTCGCTTCAAAAATATTCCGATGAAAGTGATTGGTGTACTAGCCGACAAAGGAGAAAATTCGTTCGGACAAGATCAGGACGATATGCTGATTGCACCATACACCACGGTTCAGCGACGCTTTTTGGCAATTGATTACATTCAGGGAATATATACTTCTGCAGTCAGCGAAGACAAGACCGATGAGGCCATCGCTCAAATGTCGGAAATTATGCGCAAACAGCATAAAATCACCAATCCTGACGACGACGATTTCAGGGTGATGTCACAGGCCGAACTGGTGAAAACATTCACCTCCATCAGCGATATCCTGACCGCACTTTTGGGTGCCATTTCAGGAATTTCCTTGCTGGTGGGCGGAATTGGCATCATGAATATCATGTATGTTTCAGTCACCGAACGCACCCGCGAAATTGGATTAAGGATGTCAATAGGCGGAAAAGGTCAGGATATTTTAATGCAGTTCCTGATTGAATCGACCATGTTAAGCGTTTCAGGAGGAGTTATCGGAATACTTTTCGGATACCTGATCAGTACGCTTGTTGGTTCACTAATGGGTTGGCCGGTAGTGATTACTACTCAGTCGGTAGTCCTCGCCTTTGCAGTTTGTTCGGCTATTGGTATTTTCTTCGGATGGTATCCTGCTAAAAAAGCTGCAGGTCTGAATCCTATTGACGCGCTGCGTTATGAGTAATTGTTGGTCTTTTGAAAAAGTACGATTTTACAATTTACCATTGACAATTTCAAAAGTCGGTTAAATCGCAAATCGTTCAATTGTAAATTATAAATGTGTGTTATCTTTGATAAAAATGTTTTCCATGGTCAAATTTCAATCCATATCAGACAAAAAAATAGAGGTGGCGCTCCATACGATCGCCTGGATAATATTAATTATCATCCCTCTATACATGAACAACGTATTTGATGGAGGCAATACGCAACGTTTATTCCAGTTTTATGTGCACACTATTTCTTCAGCAGTTGTTTTTTATGTGGGATATTTGTGGCTGGTTCCTCAATTTTTTCTTCGTGATAAAAAAGCAGTCTATTTTCTGATTCTGACCGGATTAATCTTTTCTACCTACTTTTTATCTTCCTACATCAACGATACTTTACTTTTTGACCCGGTTCAAGATGCAAAATTTCAGGAAATAATGAAAAAATTGTCAGAAGGCCAAAACGATAAACGACCTCAGATGCGGGTTTTTGGTTTCTTTAACCATGTAATGGCCTCAGTACTAATTTCTGGTTTCACACTGGGATTGGGAGTGATGGATAAACTGAAACAAAACGAACAGCGGCAAAAGGAATTGGAGAAGGAAAAACTGCACTCTGAACTGGCATTTCTAAAAAATCAGGTTAGTCCTCACTTTTTCTTTAATACCCTGAACAACATTTACTCTCTTATAGGTATTGATGGACCAACGGCTCAGGAATCGGTGCTTAAATTGTCGAAGATGATGCGTTATCTGCTTTACGAATCAGAACATGGTGAGACGATGATGAGTCACGAAATCGATTTCATGAACAATTACATAGACCTGATGAAGTTGAGGCTGAATCCCAGAGTGGAATTGCAGATTGATTTTACCAATGAATTTTCGGACTTTTCCATTCCGCCGCTGCTTTTTGTGCCGTTCATCGAAAATGCTTTTAAACACGGTGTCAGTTCCCGCGATCGCTCGTTTATCCATATCCGGATGAAAATCGATAACAAACAAATTAGCTTTACTTCTGAAAACAGCATCGGCAAAAGCAGTCAGCCCGATGATCTGCAACATTCGGGAATCGGCTTGGAAAATGTCCGGAAAAGGCTGAACCTATTGTTCGCAGGCAAACACAAGCTGGTTGTTGTTCAAAACGAAACGATTTTCCGGGTTGAACTTTCCATCCAAAAAGAAAAACTAAAGGTATGAAACTAAGAAGCATCGCGATCGACGATGAACCACTTGCTCTCTGGCTGGTAAGTGATTACATTGAGAAAACGCCTTTTCTTGAATTGGTTGGTGCATTCGATAATCCACTAGATGCCATTGATTTCCTTTCCACACAATCGGTCGATCTAATTTTTGTAGATATCCAGATGCCCGACCTGACAGGAATTGAATTTACCCGGAGTCTGGAAAATGCCCCCAAAATAGTTTTCACTACCGCTTATGAGAAATATGCGCTCGAAGGCTTTAAATTGAATGCCATCGATTATTTGCTGAAACCATTTAGTTACGAAGAATTCCTGAAAGCAGCTCAAAAGGCACGTAAACAAACCGAATTGGAAGCTAGTGCATTGCCATCGATCGAGGCCAACAACCAATTTCTGTTCCTGAAATCGGAATACAAGATACGACGGATTAATTTCAATGAAATTCTTTATATCGAAGGATTAAAAGATTACATCAAAGTATATACATCCGGTGACGTGAAGCCGGTATTGTCACTCAATTCCATCAAATCGCTTGAACAGAAATTGCCCAAAGAAAAGTTTATGCGAGTTCACCGATCGTTTATCGTCAATCTCGATCGAATCGAAACCATCGAACGTAGCCGGATCATCTTTGGTAAAGTTTATATTCCGGTAAGCGACCAGTATAAAGACAGATTTCAGGAATACCTAGATAAAAATTTTTTATAAGAGATTACGATTGAAACATTAAATGAAACTTCGCTGCGATTTGTTCAATGGTCAATGAAGAATTTGGCAACAAATCTGATGGACATGAACCACAGTGTTGTTTTGTCATAAATCGTTTACAATTGTTCCATTTATCATCCCCACCTTCACAAAATTGTGTACTGTAAGCCTTGGAGGTCATTTCTCTACCCGAGAATACCCCATTGAATATGGGATATTTTGCTGAATTTGGACAAATATTGTTATGAAGCTTTGTACTGGACATGAAATTACCGCACACATTCCCATTTATTCTTTCTGCAATTGCATTTTCAAGTGGATCACCATTTTCGGTCATACTGATCTTAATATCATAATCCTGCAATAGTTTTACATAAGTATGACTGCGATATTGAATACCTCTGTCGCTGTGATGTGTTAGATTTAAATGACTTTCTGCCCCCAATGCAGAGAGAGGAGCCCCATTTGCAATGCTCGAATA
>KB228144.1_pt78 | contig 10357 bp, 12 predicted proteins | sample 524768 | NCBI WGS metagenome assembly AMQJ01 (sample SAMN00998488, study PRJNA167727) | sediment metagenome | isolation source: subsurface aquifer sediment | place: USA: Rifle, Colorado | collected Aug-2009
ACGAAGCGAATGTGGAAAATCCGGCAGCCATGTCCATGACGCTGACGTCAGACGTACCAAGGGCCACAGAATATACGGATTTTAACGGACTTTTCACTCCACAGACTTTGGCCACATCCACCACTGCAGCAGCACCCACATCTGCCACCAACTGGGCGGCAATGGTGTTTACAGAATTGATCAGGGCCTGCTTAAGAATCATGGGTCCCCTGAATTCTTTCTCAAAATTCTGGGGGTACCAGTCTGATGCCCCGTTAATTGGAATGGCCACAGGCCTGTCCTGGAACACGCTGGCCGGATGCAATTTTCCATCCCTCAACGCCGCATAATATAAAAAGGGTTTAAATCCACTACCGGCCTGGCGTTTACTGTTCACGGCCCGGTTGAATTCACTGGCATAATAATCTCTGCCACCCACCATGGCTTTAACTGCTCCGCTGGCAGTATCAATGGCCACCAGCGCGGCCTGGGGTTTATCGCCCACCCCCTTATCCAACCCCATAAGCTCATCAAGCCGGGCCATTCCTTCCATTACCGCGGTACGGGCATCGGCCTGGCGCATTGGATCCATGGTGGAGTAAACCTTAATGCCCCCATGATACACCACATCCTCGCCATACATGTTGACAAGCTCTTGAATCAGGGCATCCAGAAAATAACTGCCGGTACGAGCATCTTTGCGGCCATCATGCAGTTCCGGACGGATGGCATCAGTCCCAACCGCTTGATCTTCCGTAATAAACCCGGCCGCCACCATCCGGTTTAATACCACCCGTCTCCGGGCAAGGGCCTCATCATAATGCCGGAAAGGGTTATACTGGGTGGGAGATTGGGGAAGACCCGCAAGCAGTGACGCTTCGGGCAGGGTCAGATCCTGGGCGGATTTATCAAAATAGATGCGGGCCGCCTTCTCAATGCCCTGGGCCCCGGCCCCGAAATGAATTTGATTAACGTAAGCTTCAAGGATCTGCTCCTTGGTATTAGCCTGTTCAATCTGAAACGCGACCAGCATCTCCTTGAATTTGCGCTGCCAGGTTTTTTCAAAGCTGAAAAACAGATTCTTGGCCAGCTGCTGGGTAATGGTTGATGCGCCCTGGATTCGGCCGGATTCAAACAGATTGGTATATAATGCTTTAAAGGTTCTCAGCTTATTTACACCATGGTGTTCAAAAAACATGTGATCCTCGGTAGCCACAATGGCATTGAGAAAATCAGGAGAGACCATATCCAGGGAAACGGCGGTCTTTTCGCCAAGGGCAATGAGAACCTGGCCGTCTGCGGCATAGATCAAACTTTGTGGGGTTTCGATAATACGGCCTAAAGGCGATGGCAACTTGGGCAGGTCTTGGGCAATATGGAAAACCATCAGGCAGCCTGCCGCTGCCATGATACCCATGGCAAGAAGTCCGATATGGAACAGCAGACGACAAAGGGAGATCAGCCAAAAAAGCGATCGCATCAGCTTTCTCCCTTCAGCACCAGGGTCAATTGCCAGACTGCCCATTCCCGGGCCTTGACCCTCACCACCCGGGATTCGCCCAGGTGGCGGAATTCAAATCCCAGGTTGATAAAACCGTCCTGGGCGGAATTGCTCACCCCCACCCGGTCGAGGGCACCTTTCTCAGATAAAAGGTCTTCCGTATCCAGGATCAGATCGACTCTCATGTCCCCAGGCAGCCTTGAAACAGCCGTAAAAAAAAGCGAGGCGGGGTAGATTCTGCCAAAAAATTCAGGTGCATTGTCCAGGGTTCCAGGAATAACTGCTCGACTGCCGTTGTTTCCCAGGGTCTGAACATCAAGGTCCACCTGCTGGACAACCCGGTTCTGGGTATCAATGAAAAAAATTTTCATGCCGCCCATGCGTCCTTCACAGACAATACGGTCGGTGGCACCGCCGTTGAGCAGCCACACCAGGCGAACCGGATCCATAACATTCCTGCGAAGATAAAGGGGTAAAGACAGATACAGCACCCTGAAACGATCCTTGTCCAGGTTGGCCCATTCCCCGGGCCCAAGTTGAGCGGCCAAGTCTGAAAAAGACTTCGCCGTACGTACTATTCGCCCGGCGTTCTCCCGGGCAAGGGCCATCTGATCCAGGGATTTCAACGCACTGACCATGTGCCGCCCGGCGTCCCAGACGGCACCATTTTCAGGACGGGCGTCATTGCTCAAAGAAAGATAATTACCCACCAGACGCTCGCACCAGTCAAAACGAAATTCAGAGACAACAATAATACAGGTAACCGAAAGAATGGCCAGATTTAAAACCGAACATATCCGTTTGAGCCACTCTGTCAGAGTTACCGGCTCATGCCAGTTTTGCGTGCGCAGATGCATAGGATAAATAAAGAGTGATCTTAGGCTTTGCCCACAGCCTTCATTGAATCGTTAAATACAGCATACATCTGTTCATGTTCAGACAGGGCCACGGCCAAAACATTATTTACCAGGGAGGCGTCTTCCTGCTCAAGGTCCTGGAATTTTATCACATAATTTGCGCTCAGATCCAGGGCGGTCATGGCATTTCCGGTCTCAAGACCCGGACCGAGCCGGACAAGACAGATCTTGCGGCGAAGGAACATATCCATACTGTTCATGTAGGCCACCATGATCTTGTCAGTATCAAAGGCTTCATCTATCACCACCAGCGGGTAAACATAATATTCAAGATTTTTCAATGCCTGGGCCGGCGTTTCCGGCACATGAACCGTCAAACCTGCATTTTCGAGCCCAGCTATAATCCGCTTACGGCCAAGGCAAGGAGGAACACAGACCAGCGCCTGTTTCGGTCCGCCGGCCTGAAACTTAGGAATAGCCGGTCTCGTGGCAGCTGTGTTTTGCCCAAAACCGGCGTTACCGGGATTCCCGATCGAGGCCTTGACGGGAACAGAGGCGCTGCATTTGGGACATTTGAATGAAAAATCCTTGTCTTTTGGTATCTTATCATCGGGCAGATTTGCATTATTCCCGCATGTCGGGCAAACAATTTTCATTATATGTTGTTCTCCTCTCCCCCATAACTGCGGTCAATCTCAAGGGACTGAATGCCACTGGTGGATTCCCCCCTGGCACTCTTGATCCGGTCAAGCCCCCTGCCCACAATATCTTTGCGTGACGCATAGGCCATGGCCGTATTTTCGTCTATCTTTCCCACTTCATACAAATTTACAATGAACTCGTCAAAGGAAATCATGCCCTGGGGTTTACCCGCCACAATAATGTCATTAAAGGTCTTGCCTTCGGACTCCCCATTTAAAATACTATCCTTTACCCGCAGGTTGGTGGCCATGATTTCAAAGGCGGCCACGCGCCCCCCCCCCACCTTGGGCAAAAGCCGCTGGGCCACCACCCACCGGACAGTGTCTGCCAACCGAATGCGAACTTGGGTTTCCTCTTCTGTGGAAAACATACCCAGCAGACGGTTGATGGTTTGTCCGGCATCCACGGTGTGCAGGGTGGAAACCACCAGATGGCCGGTCTCGGCAGCGGACAGGCCGATCTCAACCGTTTCCCGGTCACGCATTTCACCCACCAGAATAACCTTGGGGGCCTGACGCAAGGCCGCCCGCAACCCCGAGGCAAAGGTGTCGAAATCCATTCCCAGCTCCCGCTGGTTAAAGGTGGAGCGTTTCTGGGTATGCTGGTACTCTATGGGATCTTCCAGGGTAATCACATGCACGGCTTTGGTCGCGTTGATCTTGTCTAAAAGCGCGGCCAGTGACGTGGATTTACCGGAACCTGTGGCCCCGGTAACAAAGATAATGCCGTTCTTCTCTTCGGCCATTTTATGAAAACTTGCCGGCAAATTGAGCTGCTCAATGGTGGGAATGGTGGTTTCAAGTTTTCTTAATACAATGGCGTACTTGCCGGACCTGGAAAAAATGTTCACCCTGAATCTTGCCTTGGTGCTCAGCTGGTAGGACAAATCACAACTGCCTTCTCGCAGCAGGGTTTCAAGCTGTTTTCTGTCATTATTAATAAGATTGAGTGCCAGAACCTCGGTTTGAAAGGGCGTCAGGATACTGAACCCCGGGCCCAGATCAACGGCCGCAAGCTGGCCTGAACTTTCCACCTGAAGGGGTTTTCCCGGCGTAATATTCAAGTCCGACACATTATCGTGTGAATCCAGCATATTGGTAAGAATATAATCAAGCTGCTGTTTTTTCATGCCTTGCTCCTATTAATGAACAAAATCGGGGATCAGGCTTCCGTAAAATCCGCAGGCGGATGTTTAAGAAACGGCCGGAACAACGATTTGTTATTTGCCTTTGAATAGGCATCATCGGAACTGATCTTCCCGGCTTTATACAGTGACATGATGGCATCGTCCAAAAGCTGCATCCCGTACTGCTTGCCGGTTTGAATCATGGAAGGGATCTGGTGGGTTTTGGATTCGCGGATGAGATTTCTGACCGCAGGGGTTGCCACAAGGATTTCCAATGCGGCACACCGGCCCTTTTTATCAATCCGTTTAAACAGCACCTGGGCCACTATGGCACGAAGGCCGTCTGACAGTGTCGATCGGATCTGGGCCTGCTCAGTGCTGGGAAAAACTTCAACAAGCCTGTCCACGGTTTTATGGGCACTTGATGTATGCAGGGTGCCAAATACCAGATGGCCGGTGGAAGCGGCCTCAACAGCCAGAGAAATGGTTTCAAGATCCCGAAGCTCACCGACCAGGATAATATCCGGATCCTCGCGCAGGGCACCGCGAAGCGCGGCGGAAAAGGTTTTGGTATGGGTCCCCACTTCCCTGTGGTTGACAATACACCGCTGGCTTTTATGAACAAACTCGATAGGGTCTTCCACCGTAATAATATGGTCTTTTCTGTTTCTATTGGCCTGATCAATGATGGCAGCAAGGGTGGTTGATTTACCGGACCCGGTGGGTCCGGTCACCAGTACAAGCCCCCTGGGCAGGTCTGCCAGTTTTGAAATGACAGGCGGCAACCCAAGGGCTTCGGCAGTCAGAATATCCGAGGGGATTTCGCGGAATACCGCGGCTATGCCGTTTTTCTGCATAAAATAATTGGCCCTGTAACGGGCAAGGCCGGGAATTTCATACCCAAAATCAACATCCCCGGTCTCTTCAAATTCCTTAATCTTTTCCTGGGAGGTAATTTCATACAGCATGCCGCGCAGCTTATCACTGGTCAGCTTATCGTATTTAATTCGCTCGATGTCGCCGTGAAGTCTTAACGCAGGCTGCTGCCCCGCAGTCAGATGCAGATCGGATGCCCCCTGGTCATGCATAAGCTTGAAAAATGCATCAATTTCAGCCATTTTTTCCCCTTATTATTTTGTTATTTGCCCCCTGAACGGGGAAAAGGACTCAGGCCCGACGGATAAATCTCACGGCCGCATCTGATTCGTCGGCAGCTTTATTTTCTTCCTTGGTCATTTCGAGCAGTTTTGAGTGCGACTCAAGCACCGAACCGATCTGCATTTCAAGCTGGATGCGCTGGCGTTTAAGTTCCGTAATATCGCTGTGCAACTGGGAAAGACGTTTATGGGTCCGGTTCAGAATCTTTTCAGCCTCAACCTCTGCATTTGCGATTGTTACCTGGGCGGATTTTTCAGCGTTTTCCTTCATCTGATCCAGTACTCTCTGGGACTGAATCATGGCATTTCTCATTGATTCTTCGCGTTTTCTATAACCCTGGTTTTCCAGATTCAATCGATGATTTTCCTGCCTGAGTTGTTCTATGGCAGTTTCCTGGGATTCAAATTCCCTTGCCACTTCTTCAAGGAAGGTATCCACTTCCTGTACATCAAAACCTCTGAAACGGGTGGAGAATTCTTTTTGTTTGATCACCAAAGGTGTAACGCCCATGAACAAACTCCCTTTATGATTATCACATCGAACGGGCCATGCCGATCAGGCTCTTTACAACAAAATTCTGAAGAAAAATAATAACTAAAAATACAACTATCGGGGACATATCCAAACCGCCGAAGGTCACGGGAAGATGTTTGCGGACCTGGTAAAACACCGGTTCCGTTGTCTTGCGAAGAAACCGGACAATTGGGTTGTACGGATCCGGATTCACCCAGGACAGCACGGCCGAGGCAATAATTATCCACATATAAATATTTAAAGCATAGTCAAGAACAATGGCAATAGCCATAAAGAAATTAGCCAATATCAGCATTCTACATCACCCTGGTTCAGGTTGTTTTTATGGAACGTTGTTACCGTGAGACAATTGAAAAGTCAAGTTTTTTTGACTTTTTCTCTACATTGTTATAAAAGTACAGATCGTTTAAATATTTACCCTTTAAAAAATTATGTTTAAATTATTTTGAAAAAATTAATCAACTTCATAAAAAAACTTTTTGCAGGAAAACCAAAAAAACAAAATGCCGGAACCACTATTTCGGAACCCAGGAGACCTGAACCGACTACAGCCCCACATAACAGGGACGCCGGGACGGTTGAAAAGCCCCGTCAAAAAATCAGAAAACCGAGCTGGACCCTGGAGAATTTCCAGGTCGAGCCCCAGGAGGGAAAGACCCGTTTCCATGACCTCCAGCTGACCACGGGGATGATGCACGCCATCTGTGACCTTAATTTTAAATACTGCACAGAGATCCAGGCCCAGCTTCTTCCTCACACCCTTGACGGTCGGGACGCGACCGCAAAGGCCCAGACCGGAACAGGCAAAAGTGCCACCTTTATCATTACCTTGATTGATCGGTTTGTCCGCACATCCGTCAAGCGGGAAAAAAAGTATCCGCGGGCCCTGATCCTTGCCCCCACAAGGGAACTGGTTCACCAGATTGAAAAGGATTTCAAGGGACTTGCCAAATATTCCCATCTTCGCATTGTCCCGATTTTTGGCGGCACGGATTATCGCAAACAGCAGACGCTTCTGACAGACAAACCCGTGGACGTCATAGCTGCAACCCCGGGACGCCTTCTGGACTTTATCTCAAAAAAACTGATTGATCTGTCCAGGGTGGAAATTGTTGTCATTGACGAGGCGGACCGAATGTTGGACATGGGATTTATCCCGGATGTCCGCCGCCTGATTTATATGACACCTCACAAGGACAAGCGCCAGACACTGTTTTTTTCCGCCACCATCACAGACGATGTGCTCCGCCTGGCCCAATCCTGGACCCGGGATGCCGTGGGCATTGAAATTGATCCGGAACATGCCGCTGCGGAGAGCATCAACCAGATTGTCTATCTGACCACGGAAGGGGATAAGTTTAAAAATGTCTGCAATCTTCTAATTAGTGAAAATCTTGAGCGAGTCATCATCTTTGTCAACCGCAAGGATACGGCCCGGCATCTGTCGGAAAAATTATCCAGGTACGGCCTGAATGCGGGGATACTGTCCGGAGATGTGGCCCAGGACAAACGATTCGAGGTGCTCAACAGGTTTAAGACCGGGGATCTGAATGTTCTGGTGGCAACAGACGTAGCCGCCCGGGGACTTCATATTGAAAACATCAGCCACGTAATCAACTATGATCTACCCCTGGAACCCGAGCATTACATCCATAGAATCGGACGCACCGGCAGGGCCGGCGCCACGGGTACCTCAATAAGTTTTGCCGATGAAATGAGTTCGTTTCAAATCCCTAAAATTGAAGAGGTACTTGGCCACAAAATCAGCTGCGAATATCCGACAGGAGTTCTGGAAGCGAATCTGCCGGCACCGGTGCCGCGTCCTTCAAAGCAAAGGTCTAAACAGAATCAAACAAAAGCTGAGAATAAAGAGAAAACGCCTTACAGGAAACGAAAAAAGCCCGCAACAACAATGGCAAGCAAAAACCCATGACCCGGTTGACACCCAAGCATATTCAATGTAAAAATAGCCCGTTAACTAACCAATTTTGACATCACAAGGAGTAACACCACCATATGTTTGGTCTAGGAATGCCGGAAATTTTGCTGATTCTGGCCATAGCCCTTATCGTCATAGGTCCGCAGAAACTGCCGGAAGTTGCAAAAATGCTCGGCAAAGCCATGGGGGAATTCAAGCGATCTGCCCAGGAACTGAAAAATTCCATTGATATAGAAACCACGGTAAATGAAGCCAAGCCGAAACCTGTTAAAAGAAAACTCAAAGATGTTATTAAGGATATAGGCACGGAAGACCCCAAACCGCAGCAGGTTTCCGCCAAACCGGAGACCACGGACAAGGCGGATGAGCAGAAAGCCAAAGCATCCCCGGAACCGGCACAGGACAACCCGAATGCAGACCCCCCGCCCCCGGCTTCGTCCAAAACAGAAACAGTCACCTCTAAAGAATAAATCCATCAGGTATCCGACATGAACGACCAGGAAGAAAAAAGTCCTTTTACCGAGCATCTGGGCGAATTGCGTGACCGTCTGATTCACTCCTTTATTGCCGTGGGTTTAGGCTTTGTTGTTGCCTATTTTTTCAAGGAACAACTGTTTGAGATTCTGACGGCCCCCCTGGTAACCGCTATGGCAAAAAGCGGCAATGCAAAACTAATATTTACAGGCTTACCCGAAGCCTTTTTCACCTATATGAAAGTGGCCTTTCTGGCAGGCATTGCCCTTGCCACCCCGGTACTGTTTTATGAATTCTGGATGTTTGTTTCTCCGGGGCTGTACCGGGAAGAAAAAAAATATCTCCTGCCCATAATCATTCTATCGCTTATTTTCTTTATTGCCGGTGCCTCATTCGGGTATTTTATTGTTTTTCCATACGGGTTTGAGTTTTTTCTGGGCTTTACCACGGAAACCATCCAGGCAATGCCTTCCATGAAGGAGTATTTATCCTTCGCATCCCAAATGCTTCTGGCCTTTGGATTTGTTTTTGAGTTGCCCCTTGTCCTGACCTTTTTGTCCCGCATGGGTCTGGTTCCCCCCGCCTTTTTAAAAAAAAACAGGAAATATGCCATACTTCTGTTTTTTGTGGTAGCAGCAATCCTTACCCCCCCGGATGTGGTTAGCCAGATTATGATGGCCTTGCCGCTTATTGTTTTATATGAGGTTGGGATTATTGGCGCCAGTATTTTTTCACGAAAATCCACGGCTCAGGAAGAGGAAGAGGACGAGGAAGACGAGGAAGACGAGGCGTCGGTTTCCCAGGACCCCGAAGACGGGGAGAATACTGAAAGCGATACAGAAGATGAAGATGAAAAATAGCACCCTGAAAAATTTTACAAAGACGGTTAGGATTGACTTTACCCGGGGCTTAGGTGTAAAAAAGGCAGGTAATGAAAGACATAATCGGCTCTATAGCCGAAAAAAAGCAATATAGTTTTAACTTTTAAAGGAGAAAAGAGGTTATGAACAAGAAAATTTTTACCCTCCTGCTGGCAGCAGGGATTGCTGTTGTTTTCACTGCCTCCGGCATACAGGCAGGGAACACTGTAGATGATGTGATCACCATGAAAAGCAAAATTTTAGATGCAACGCGTAAAAAATCGCCGGATGCAGAAAAACCATGCAAGCTGGTTGAATTCACCCATAAAAAACATCATGAAGAGTACAAAATTTCCTGCGGCGACTGCCATCATGACAAAGAGGGCAAACCCCTTGCCGATCTTAAAGCAGGCGATAATGTCCAAAAATGCGAAGAGTGCCATACCAATGTAAAAGCCGGCGACAAAACCTTTCAGGGCAAATACAAGGCCAAACCTGTTGACATCATGCAGCTTGAATCAGCCATCCATGAAAACTGCATTGGCTGCCACAAGGAAAAAGGCCTGACGGTCGGCACCAAATGCGGCGACTGCCACACAAAAATGTAATTATCAAGGTAAACGATTAACTTATTAACCGTTTACCCGTTATATATTTAAAAAGGGGGGGAAAACCGTATGGTTTTCCCCTTTTTTACGTTTCACACTGCCGGATATGTCATTTCCGAATAACAGCCATGGGCCGCAAGCCCACAACAAAAAATAAAACTAAAGGCACCAACAATGCAGGGCTGAAATGGGCGCCGCAGGCGCTTCGCCCTCTTGTATCTTGTCTCTATTTTCTAGTTTCTTTAACATCACCCCACACACCCCAGACTTGGGTCCTGGACCACAATGCTCCGCCTTCTGCGTTTCTTTTTTACCTGGCACATCAGCGTTTTATACACGGGAAACCCGGAGATGGGATCAAACTGCTCAAGGTCGGTAAGCACATTGACATTGGCTTTTCGCCAGGATTCCGGGCCTAAAGGACCGCCGCCGCCCACTGGTGCGTAAACAAACCCTTTCATCACATTTTCCGTGACATCGGCCCGCATCTCCACAAACCCCCGGGGCGTTTTCACCACCACCGTATCACCGGTCTCAATCTGTCGATCTGCGGCATCCTGCGGATTCATCTGAACCATGGGATCCGGATATTTTTCAATAAAATCAGGAATTGCCCGCA
>KB224926.1_pt5 | contig 10312 bp, 8 predicted proteins | sample 524768 | NCBI WGS metagenome assembly AMQJ01 (sample SAMN00998488, study PRJNA167727) | sediment metagenome | isolation source: subsurface aquifer sediment | place: USA: Rifle, Colorado | collected Aug-2009
CAAGCGGGTTGAATTAACCCTGACAGGTTTAATTTTTTTTCTTAGAATCTTTTTCGCTTTTTTGTTCTTTTTCCCAAAGTTTCTGAAATTCTTCAACAGTCACTTCTTTGTTATCAAGTTTTACTGAGTCTTTGATGAAAGCAACAACTTTATCTTCAAATTTCTTTTCGTAAAGATTTCTTCGTTCACCATCTTTTTTAAGAATTTCTTTAGCATATTGCTCTAGTTGTTCATCAGGTAGATTTGCCAGACCATATTGAGCAAACTGTGCTGCAGTAACTTCTTTGGCTGCATCAAGAACATCGCTTTCTTCAACTTTAATTTCGTTATCTCTGATGATCTGATCTTTGATCAATTGCCATTTTAAATCTTCTTCAAATTTGGGGAATTCTTCTTCGATTTGTTCTGAAGTAAATTTACCTTCATTTACAAGGGTTAACCATCTTTTTAAGAATTCTGTTGGCAATTCAGGATTTATTTTTTTAACGAATGCTTGTTTAGCATCGATTAAAAACCTGTAATCTGTTTCACGAACAAAGTTAGATTTAATTTCCTCGGTTAGTTTTGCTTTAAACTCAGCTTCTGTTTTTACAACATCATTACCAAAAGCTTTGTCGTAGAATTCTTTATTAATTTCGGCTTTTTCGAAACGTTGAATTTTTACAATCTCAAACTGAAAATCACCATTTATTTCTTTTGCTTTTTCTTTGTCAATTTTTAACATCGAAGCTATTTCAGAATCACTTGGATATGCTTTGCGAACATCAAAATTTATTATATCGCCAACCTTTTTACCGGCAAATGTTTTCTTTATTTCTTCATCTTTGATGTATTCAATTGTAATTCGTACATCTTCTGCTTTAACTCCTTCTTCAAGAATACTTCCGTCTTCGTTCAACTGGGCGAAATTACCAGATAACATTTCTTTATCAGTAGTTTCTTCAACTTCCTTAAATTCGCCAAATCTTCGGGCATAATTATCTGTATGTGTTTCTAAAAGATTTTTATCAACTTTAATATCATAATAAGGAACTTTATCTTTTTTAGAAAGCTTTACTTCTACCTCAGGAGCAATAGCAACATCAAAAGAAAATTCAAATTCGGTTTCTGTATCAAAATCTGCAGTTTTTTGATTTTCGCTTGGTAAAGGTTCTCCTAAAAGGTTTAATTTTTCGTCGCGAATATAATTGGTAAGAGATTCAGAAATAAGCTTATTTACTTCTTCAACAAGTATTCCTTTCCCATACATTTTTTGGATTAATCCGGTTGGCACTTTTCCCGGACGGAAACCATCAATACGAGCTTTTTTACGGTAATCCTTAATAACATCTTCAACTTTCTGTGCGTAATCTTCTTTTGTAATGTTAACTTTAAGTACCGCTGTTAAATCATTAATGTTCTCTTTAACTATGTTCATTACTTATGTATTTGAGAATTTGTAAATTTTAAAAAACCGCCAAACCACCGATTTTTCTCGATAGCTTGAGCGGTTTGTTTTTTCTGTGCGGATGAAGGGACTCGAACCCCCACGCCTTACGGCACTAGATCCTAAGTCTAGCTCGGCTACCAATTACGACACATCCGCAAAAGTGAGTGCAAATATATTACAAATTTTTATATTTAAAGAATAAATTAAAAAAAAATGAAATTGATTTAAATGATTCTATTTTTGAATTAAATTCTGGTTTTAACATCATCTAATTTAAATTGAATATTGATAAGATTTTCAGTAACTTGAAGAATCTATAAAATCACAACTATGAATAAATCTCTTAGTATTTTATGTGTGTTGTGCTTCATTAGTTTTCTGTCTAAAGCACAGGAAGATAAAGTTTATTTAAACCCCAAAATAGAAGCTCTTTGGAAGTCTTCAGATGAGCTAAAAACTCCAGAGTCGGTTTATTACTGCAAAAAGCTGAAGACAATTTTTGTATCCAACATTAACGGAAATCCACAGGAGAAAGATAATAATGGATTTATTTCTAAGTTAACTCCGGATGGAAATATTGTAAAACTTGAATGGGTAAAGGGATTGCATGCTCCAAAAGGAATGGGTATTTATAAAGACAGATTATTTGTAACAGATATTGACCGAATTGCTGAGATCGATATTGAATCTGGGCAAATTATTAAATTTTATAATGTACCTGATGCAAAATTTTTAAATGATATTGTAATTGATCAATCGGGAGGGATTTATATTTCGGATATGCAAACAAATGTGATTTATAAACTATATAATGGTGTTGTAAAAAAGTGGTTAAGTTCAAAAAGTATTGTGGGACCGAACGGATTATGTATTTTAAAAGAGTTTTTACTCATAGGAACTAAAGAAAAAATTGTGAAAGTTGATTTACAGAAAATGACATTGTCCGATTATATTCTCGATACAGGAGGAATTGACGGAATAATTTGTTTTGATTACAATAAACTCATTTATTCAGATTGGAACGGGAATATTTATTTAGCCAGTTTAGGTAAAGAAACCATAAAACTTTTAGATACAACTCCTTTAAAAATAAATGCTGCTGATTTAGGATTTGATTATGAGAAAAAAATATTATTTGTACCTACCTTTTATGACAACCGCGTGATGGCCTATAAAATAAAACTTTAGTTATTCATATAAAATCCCATTTTATCGGGATGATCAGAAACTAATTGGTTTCGGTTAAATTTTCGAAGCATAAAAAGAGATATAATATCACCACCAGCAGCCCATGTAAAAAATATACCAAATGAAAGATATAGTCCATTTCCCCAAATGATTCCAGCTATTGCAGGAATTATCCCCATAACAATAAGGGGCATTGCAGATCCGAGACGATAATGTTTAACTTTTATTGGCTCTTTACAATGACAGTAAGGTGTAATACCATTAATTCCGAATTGTACAGATCGGAATCCTTTTTTTGTAAAGAAGGCAAGTGTGATTCCGTGTAATGATTCATGAAGAACAATCCCAAAAATGAGGATATAGATAAAAATGTGCATAAATTCTTTCCTGCCTGTTTCAAAGCTTTGATAATCCCATATTAATATAAACGGAATTAAATAAATTGCTGTAAACGGAATGATCATTAAAAGCGAATACAGATTTACTTTTCCGGTACTCAGCGTAAATTCTTTTCTGTTTTCGAAGTTCTCTGACATATTCGCCAGGATTAGATTTTTTTTGGTTTAATCATTGGTTAGCCCGATGGTTCGCAGGTCGAAGTTCTTGCCCAGGTAAACACGACGAACCTGTTCATCTTCGGCTAGCTCTTTTGCATTTCCGGCTTTAAGAATAGATCCTTCGAAAAGTAAATATGCCCGGTCTGTAATGGTTAATGTTTCGTGAACGTTATGGTCTGTAATTAGAATGCCGATATTTTTTTCTTTAAGTTTCCCAACTATTTCCTGAATATCTTCCACGGCAATAGGATCAACTCCGGCAAATGGTTCGTCGAGCAGAATAAATTTAGGTTTTATAGCCAATGCGCGTGCAATTTCGGTTCTTCGGCGTTCGCCACCAGAAAGCTGAATCCCTAAACTCTTGCGTATTTTTTGTAAACCAAATTCTCCCATTAAATTTTCTAATCTGTCTCGTTGTTCTTCTTTTGACATGTCCGACATTTCAAGAACAGCCATTATATTATCCTCGACACTTAATTTTCTGAAAACAGAAGCTTCCTGGGCTAAATATCCAATTCCTTTTTGGGCTCTCTTATAAACTGGCTCTTTAGTAATATCTTCATTATCAAGATAAATTTTACCTTCGTTTGGAGTAATTAAACCTACGATCATATAAAAGGTGGTTGTCTTCCCAGCTCCATTTGGACCTAGTAATCCAACAATTTCTCCCTGTTCAACTTCAACAGAAACACCTTTTACAACTGTACGCGATCTGTATTTTTTAAATAAAGTATCGGTACGTAATTTTATCTTTTTATCCTGACTCATTATAAATCCTTTTTGCAAATGTATATATTTTATTTAAAATCTTTCCTGAATAATAATTGAGCTTTCTGTATTTTAGAATACAAACTGAACCAGTAATCTAACTCCAAATTTTTCAATGTTTGAATGATCCAAATAAGATAATCGCCACATGGCATCAACTCTAAAAATCTTTAAAATATTTTCAACTCCAACACTGGCTTCCAGGTATGGATCATTAACCTGATATAAACCAACAGGAAAATCCATAATGCTTTCATGGCGATTGCTTAAATCTCCAATTAATCCTTTGGCAGAAACTACTTCACGCCATTTTAATTTCCGCATTAAAGGAATTTTATTGAGAAAAAATCCCTGAAAATGATGCTCAGCATAAAGACTCACATATCGGTCACTGGCAAACTCATAATAATTCATCATGTTAAAAGCATAACGATCGAAAGCATAGGTTTCATTACCTTCGTGTAACTTTAATAAAGGGTACGGAACGGTTCCAAATACCTGGCCAGCATCAATAATATATTTGAAATATCCAAAAGGACTTATGGGTATTTTATGTGCAAAACTTAAATTGACTTTATAGTATTCGTATTGGCTATCGAATACGTTCTTTAACCCAGCTGTTAAATATAGATTTAAAACAGGCTTGTCTGTTCCCAGGCTAACGGTTTCAAATTCTCCACGAATAAATTTCTCGTTTTTTGCAAATCTTAAATTGAAAGTAACTTCCGATGTAGTAACACTATTATAAAATACTGTATCTGTAATTGAAGTTTTTTGAAATGGAATATATTGCGTTGGCTCAATACTTTTATAATTAAATGTTAGCTTATTTGAAAAACCCTGAAACCATTCTTTCTCGACATATGTGCTAAAATCATTAACCATTGTTAGTTTATAATTAGGATTTCGTCTGAGTATGGATGTGAAGATATTGTCTTCGGTAAGAGCGTTTGGGCTTTGTCCAAGCTGTTGAATATCATGTTTATATTGGGCTCCTATGGCTAAACGAGGATTTTTATTTAACATATAAATAAAACCTGTTCCGTATTTAAACCGATTGTCTTTTTCACCATAAGCCCCATGAGCATTAATCATTAGTTTGGTGCTATAATTATTACTTGTTCTTCCTCCAAAACGAAATCTGTTCCCTTCTATTTCGTTAAAGCTATAGAATTTATAATATGGCCCAATCTCAAACAATCCAACCTCATAATGATACATAGCAAACATACCAACAATTTTTTCATAAGTTGTGTAAATCGGAACTTGTTGTATGGAATCAACCATGTTGTAAATGCTTTTCTCTTTTGGTGTAAGTTTTATGGGTCGATATTTTTCCCAGTAATTTTCATCGTTAATTATAGCATCATCAAGTACAATTACATTATCATTTATTTTAGTAACCTCTTCGGGCATTTGCTCATTTAGCTCAATATTCATGTAGTTGGTCGTTTTTTTACCAAAAAAACCAAGCGTTTTATCCGTTAAATTGAAGTCAAAGAATAATTTTTCATTTTTAAGAAACCATAAACTATCCTGTACGGGTTCAAATTCATATTCAGCAACAAAATCATTAATGTAATTAATGTTTACATCTTTTGCCATTCGCATTTGAATCTTAACTATTGCCCATGTAGTGTCGTTTACCCAAAAATCTCCCCGAAAAGTTCGTTCTTGTTTTCGTTTTGGGATAAATGAAATCTGATAACACCACTTATCACCAATGAAAGAACTGTCAATGAGATAGTATCTGTAGTAGGTTAATCCGAAGTCAGCAATTGGACTTACAAATCCAGGCTCAAATACGGTTTCAAAATTCTCGTAGATATTAATATTCTGATACATCTTACCGGTGAACTGAGAAATACTGGCATTTTCAATTCCTGATATTTTGGTTGCATTTATAATCTCACGTTCTAATTTTGGATTTTTCCTGAAGTAGTAATCGGAAAATGATTCTGTAATAAAAATAGGTAGATATGATTTCCCGGTAATGGCTGATGTGTCAACATAATCGAAGATAAACTGAAAGTTTTTTAACAACCGACTCTCTCTCATTTTTTCATCAACATTATTAATGTCAATTTCGACTTTATTATAAAGTTTGTAGTTATATGAATCAAATTTGCGAGGATTATGCTTTTCTTTATTTGCAATAATATTCCGGAGTATTGGATGAGCAGGATTTTCTGTCGGAAGAACTACAATCTCGTCTAATGCATAAATATTAGGTTCCAGATTGAAATTTATTTCCTGGAAACGATTTTTTTGAACAAGGGAAGTTTTTTGTTTATATCCAACAAAAGAAACGATCAGCGAATCATAATATGTTCTGGTTTCAAGAAAATATTCACCATCAGTATTGGTTATAGTACCTATGGTTGAGTTTTTAAAAGTAACATTAACAAAAGGTATTGGATCGTTTGTTTCAGAATCTCTAATAACCCCTCTTACTTTTGTGATTTGTGCGTATGTTGTTACATTAAATAATATGCAGAAGAATACAGTTAACCCAAATGAGATTTTCTTTATCATTATATAAGCCTAAAATGTTAAAATTATGGTTTAAATTTTATTTGTTTAATCTTTTAACGATTTATTTCTAAATTATTACTTTACTTGTATAAAACAACAGACGTTTAAGAGATATGTTTTATTACAATGGTCATTGAATAAAAAATAATTAAGTTAATATTATTCTAAACTCAAAGAGGAATAAACTCTCTGATTATCCAATAAAAGCTATTCTTAAAAGGTAGTTGGTTAAAGTGGTTAGATTATTTTAAAAAAGGCTAAAAGCAATAATAAAACGATTTTAAATAAAATACAAAACTATATGTTTTTTTGCTTTGAACAATATTCCTTAAACTTTAATTCCAAGAGAAATCTATTTTCTGATCTCCTTTACACTTATTTTTTTTGAGATTATAATACCAACTTCATAAAGAGCAATAAGAGGTAAGGTCACTAAAATCAAACTGAAAATATCAGGAGGTGTAATAATTGCCGCAAGTGTCATAATTACAATTATCGCATGCCTTCTATATTTTTTAAGGAATTCAGGGCTTACCAGTCCAGCTTTGCTTAAAAAATAAATAAGCACAGGAAGTTCGAAAGTTACTCCTGCGGCAATAGTAACCGATGTTATCGTTCCAATATACGATTTTAAATTAATTTGATTAAGAACCTGATCACTCACACTGTAAGATCCAAGAAAATGTACCGACAATGGGGCAATAATAAAAAAACCAAATAAAACTCCTAAAAGAAAAAGAAGTGAGCTAACTGTAACAGCTCCCCTTGTATGTTTAATTTCATTTTCATGAAGGGCAGGTTTCATAAATCGCCAAAACTCCCAGAATATATATGGAAACCCAACAATGATCCCTGCAATTATTGATGTTGTTATGTGCATGGTAAATTGGCCCGCCATTTTAATGCTGATCAACTGAAATATTTTTGTGTTGATGCATAGTTTTGGAATATCCATTCTTTGTCCTAAAAGGCACAAAAGTTTGTTTGTAAAAAAATCCGGATTTTTGGGAGCCAGAATGATTTTATCAAAAACTATATCGCTAAATATAAATGCAACAATAGCCAGAATAACAACAGCCGTGAATGCACGAATTAAATGCCACCTCAACTCTTCGAGATGTTCCAGAAATGTCATTTCTTTTCCTTCAGCTGCCATTATTTATTGCTATATTAAAGTTCGTTGTACTAAACAATTCCTTCTTTTAAAATATCATGAATGTGAACCATTCCGATATATTTGTCTTTTTGCACTACAACTAACTGAGTAATGCTATTGTTTTCCATTAAATGAAATGCATTAATTGCAAGTTCGTTTTTATCAACAGTTTTCGGATTAGCCGACATAATATTCCTGGCAGTTAATTTATCGAAAGATTCATATTTTTGAAGCATACGTCTAATATCTCCATCGGTTATTATCCCCATGATTTTACCAGAATTGTCCAAAACAACTGTAGCACCAAGACGTTTAGAACTAATTTCGAGAATTACATTTTTAACATTGTCATCTACATTAACCTTTGGCACTTCATTATTTTTGTATAAATCACTAACACGCATGTAAAGCTTCTTCCCTAAAGCTCCTCCAGGATGGAATTTTGCAAAATCATCACTTGAAAATCCTCTGTATTCCAGCAAACAAACAGCAAGCGCATCACCAATAACTAATTGGGCAGTAGTACTATTGGTTGGGGCCAGATTGTTTGGGCAAGCTTCTTTATCTACTGTTGATTTAAGAACATAGTCAGATTGTTTCCCCAGGAACGAATCAGTGGTCGAGACCATTCCTATTAACGTATTTCCGCGACTTTTAATTAGAGGAACCAGAACTTTAATTTCAGGGGTATTGCCACTTTTAGATATGCAAATAATAACATCATCATCCTGAATAATTCCAAGATCACCATGTATGGCATCGGCAGCATGCATAAATATGGAAGGAGTACCCGTTGAGTTTAAGGTAGCAACAATCTTTTGGGCAATGTTTGCACTTTTACCAATTCCGGTTATAATAACCCGCCCCTTGCTTTCATATATAATTTTAACAATTTTCTCAAAATCCTGATCGACATAATCAGCTAATTTTCTAATTGATTCTGATTCCTGTAAAATTGTATTCTTTGCTAAGTCAATAATATTCATAGTAAGTAAGTTAAAAATCCGAGATTAATTAAAAAAGTTAAAAAAATGTCGAATTTGATATAATGATTCTTAAAAAATTATTGTAAATTTATGTACAAATGTATTTATTTTTAAAATAAACCAGGAGGGTTTCATTCAAAAACATTATCTTAGATTTGATTAAAAGTTTGTTCATTTGAAAAAACTTTCTTTTTTTTATACATTGACCTAAATCGTTTTATAATATAATTTACAGACAGGCATGAGTGTAGGAGCAGATATTTCATTGAAAGAATACCTGAAAAAATATTTTGGTTTTGATTCTTTTAAAGGCAACCAGGAGGTTGTAATTCGAAATGTACTTGATGGCAATGATTCATTTGTATTAATGCCAACCGGAGGAGGGAAATCTCTTTGTTATCAGTTGCCTTCCTTAATTATGGAAGGGACAGCAATTGTTATTTCACCATTAATAGCCCTGATGAAAAATCAGGTTGATGCTATGCGAGGGTTTAGTACAGAAGATGGTATTGCTCATTTTCTGAATTCTTCGCTTACTAAAACTCAAATGCAGAAAGTTAAACAGGATGTGTTGGATGGCAAGACTAAATTGCTGTATGTAGCTCCTGAATCTTTAACAAAAGAAGAAAATATTTTATTTCTTAAAAAAGCGAAAATCTCATTTTATGCAGTAGACGAGGCACATTGTATTTCAGAGTGGGGACATGATTTCAGACCAGAATATAGACGTATTCGTCCAATAATTAATAAAATAGGAAATGCACCATTGATAGCTCTAACAGCGACAGCAACACCAAAGGTTCAGAGCGATATTCAGAAAAATCTGGATATGTTGGATGCAAGTGTTTTTAAATCATCGTTTAACAGGGAAAATTTATATTACGAAGTTCGACCTAAAGTTGATGCAGCCAAAGAAATCATAAAATTCATTAAAAACAATACTGGCAAATCAGGAATTATATATTGCCTAAGCAGAAAAAAAGTTGAAGAGCTTGCAGAAATCTTACAGGTAAATGGAATTAAGGCATTAGCTTATCATGCTGGTATGGATGCTTCAACAAGAAGTGGAAATCAGGACAAATTCTTAATGGAAGATGTTGATGTTATTGTTGCAACCATTGCATTTGGTATGGGTATAGATAAACCTGATGTTCGATTTGTTATTCATTATGATATTCCTAAAAGTTTAGAAGGTTATTATCAGGAAACTGGTCGTGCCGGTAGAGATGGTGGCGAGGGTAAATGTATTTCTTTCTATAGTTATAAAGATATTCAGAAACTTGAAAAGTTTATGCAGGGGAAACCTTTGGCTGAGCAGGAAATAGGTAAACAGTTATTGTTAGAAACTGTTGCTTATGCCGAAAGCGCTGTTTGCCGAAGAAAAAGCTTGTTGCATTATTTTGGCGAGGAATATCAGGTTGATAACTGTGAAAACTGCGATAATTGTAATCATCCTAAAGAACAATTTGAAGGCAAAGAAGATGTAGTTTTAGCATTGGAGACTATTATTGCTGTTAAAGAAAAATTTAAAGCCGAGCATGTTGCCAATGTGATTTCAGGAGTTAAGAATTCATCTATTAAATCATATAAACATCACGAACTGGATGTTTTTGGCGAAGGTTCTAAAGAAGATCCAAAATATTGGAATGCCGTTATCAGACAAGCTCTTATAGCAGGGTTTATTGATAAAGAT